>JGI26241J51128_1000025_pt1 | contig 123765 bp, 65 predicted proteins | sample SaaInlV_200m_DNA_4_FD_51128 | JGI IMG/M metagenome (IMG submission 51128) | reverse complement strand
GATGATACTGCTGCTGAATTAGACAGCATTGGAATCGTATTTAGAAGAAGGTATGTTAAATAATGGCTAGAGAAATTTCACAAGTTAAAGCTCCTGCTACTAGGGGTATTGAAGATAAAATCACTGAGCGTGCTATTCAGCATATAGTGGATGAAATCAATAGACTAATAGAGGCTGTTAACCTCAAACAAACAGTATTGGAACAAAAAGAATCAGACGGTTCTGAAGGTAATATACGTCTTGCATCTCGTGAAGGTGTATATTATATTCAAGGGAGAACTAAGGATGGATGGGCTGAAACGGCAGCTTTGACATTAGTTGAAAAGGAGTAACTAGGATGGTAGGTTTATTGATGGGTGTCGGGGCTGGAATATCTGCCCTTTCTGCGTATAATCAAGGTAAGCGACAACAAGGTGCATATAGCGGTATGAGTCGGAGGCTGCAAGAAGAGGCTGTCAAGATGGGTAACCTTGGGACTCAACAACAGCAACAGTTTGCAGGTCTTGCTGATGATGTGAGAGGCCAATTCGACCCACTTGCAGAGATGCAATTAAATTTCGCTGCTGACTCCACCTCTAATATGAGGGCAGTTGGGGGTATGAGCGCATCACAATATTTACAGAATCAGAAATCAGGTTCTAAGAGCGCAACAGCACAGGTTCAAGAAGGCTTGCCAGCATTACAGGCTCAACTAGAGCAGACTGCCATGCAATATGAAGGCATGGGACTCAATGCCAAGTCACAATATGATATGGCTGGTTCACAGATGCGTACCTCTAGTATAGAAGCACAGGCTGGAGCAGACTCTATCTCACCTTGGGGTAACATGTTTTCATCTCTTGGTGGCAGTGCTATGGACTTTGGTTTAGGCGCAATCGCTGCTAATCCAGACCTACTTGATGGTATGTTTGGTGGTGGCGGTGGTGGACAGACTACTGCTATGGCAAACTTTCTGAAAAAGGGTGGTGGTAAAGAATACAAACCTAATGGCGGTGGTGGCACAGCCTATGAACCCCCACCATTCACTTAGGAGACAATATGGCAGTCAATACAGGTATCATCGCACAAGTTACTCAACAGCAACAGCAAATATCTAGTGCCAGACCCTTACAACATCTAGTCCAGATAGCCTCACAAGCTAGAGCACGTAAAGATAATCTACAAGCCAAGAAAGAAGCTCAAGAAGCACGTTCTGAGGATAAGAGAGAAGCGCGTCTATACCGTGAAGAGGTTAGAATTGATGCTGCTAAGATAAGAGCAAAAGAGCGCGAACTGAATAGAGAAGATAGGAAGACTCAGCTAGTAATGAGTGAGTTACTTGGTGAGCGTACTCGATTAGAGACATCTCGTATTAATGCTCTTGAAGAGCTGAAGGCATTTAGTCTATCTGAGAATGATATTAATATGACTAATGCCTACCCTGACCTCGTTGACATGACAAAACAATTATTTGACCGTGACATCGAAGCATATAATGTCGAACTATTAAACCCACTAAGAAAATATCAAGCTGAGCTAGTTAGTAAATTAGGCAAGCTCAAGGCTGCAAAAGCTGCAACAGAAGCAGGAGCCTTTGATGCATATGGTGGAGAAAACAATATACTACAAAGAGTAGAGTTTGAAGAAGCCATGCAGATGTTGCGTGATTCAGGGACTAAAGAATGGTTAATGGCTGGTTATGAAGCTGGATATAAGACACCTACCGCAGCAAGTATTAGAACTGCAACCAATGCAGCAACTAAGCCTTACAAGATAGGAGCTCAGTCAGCTTATGGTGATATGTTGCTTGCAGTTGAAGCTGCTGGTGGGTTAGATGACCTAGTGACTGATGAGGTGATGGCGAAGGGCATGCCGGGATATACTGGCCTGCAACCATCTGTACAAAAGCAATACAAAAAAGAACTAGAACATCAACTACTCAAGTTAAAAAATATTAGTACTGCTGAAGATTTTATTGAAGGTGCTAATATGTTAACAGGGCAACTTGTTGATAAGGGTATCAGAGTCAGTATCCTCGATATTATATCACAAAGTGATGCTGCTGAAGTTAGTTATAACAGCATGGTAAACAATGTAGGCGAGATTAGGACTCTTGAAACTGAAGCTAGAGAAGGTTCATTGGCTGCAAGAAGTCTAAACGCGCTGAAAAGTTTTAGTAAGACACAAGCTGAAATATCTGCTACTGATACAACTGGGTTACAAAACCTTTATGAAGCCTATGCAAGCAGGGGTTTATACTCTGAAGAAGCATTACAAGCCATGCAGAAATCCAATGATGTTAAGATGGCATACGCACCAACAGTTTTTGACGGTTCGTTGACAGCTCCAGTTGATACACTTACTGGTGGCGATTCGATGACTCTTGAAGAAGCTAGAGGTCTCGATATGGATGAATACCTACCATACATATTCGCACAGGAATCAAGGTTTGATAATAAGGCTGTTAATAAAGGTTGGACAGATAAAGATGGTGTATGGCATGACAACGCATTTAAGTCAGTAGATATTGGACTTGCTCAGATTAACTCACAGCATTATGACAGAGGACTGTTACCAGCAATCATAGCACATAGAGGTGAGGCTGGAGGTCAACAGGCATTAGAAGCTATGAATAAATTCCATGCTGCTGTATTTGAATCTTATGGAGTGTCTCCAGACGATACTGAAGGCATGCAGAGACTCTTAGAGCATCCAGAAGTCAGTGAAAAAGCAGCAAGATATCTAATGAAGGATGCTGTTAGAAGAGGTAAGCATCCATTATTTGATTGGGGGGCAGACGACACCTCTAAGATAGGTACAGCAAGACGTATATTTGACGACCTAATGAATGGTGTTTCGTATGATGTACCAGAAAATATTATAGAGATGTATGAAGGTGGTATACCTGCATATAATTCTGGCGATTCAACTGCGGTGAATGAGCCATTACTACCAGACCTAGACCCTAATGAAGAGGCTCAGTTGCAGACTAACGACACTTATAATACAGTTCCAGACTGGATGCCTTCCACTTGGGGTGACGGGAATCGTGTCTCTCCAATAAACTTTAATCAACAAATGGAATCTGAACCATCAAAATTGATAGGTTATGACCCAGACTATGAATATGCTCCTCTTATTGAGGGAAATACTAGTAACGAGATAATGGCTAGATCGTTTCAAAAGTCTGGTCAAGAGATAATGAAAGCAATACAAACTTTACGGGCATTAGACCCAGAATCCGAGCCCAAGAAAACGCCATTTTTATCACGATAACCCTAAAGCCACTTGACTGAGTGGTGTGCGCGTAGCACAAGGAGTCAACATGCCCAAGACACCAGAACAAATCTTTGCACAACTACAAGCTGATATGAAAGAATTTGAAGCTACCCCACGCCAACGAAGCACTAAGAACAATACAGGGATTATCTCATTTCTAGATACTGAAGATATCACCACGCAAACTCAAGCACCCGCACAACCAGAAATGGTTTCAACACCCTACTCTAATGATACAGGATTCAATGACAATGCTTTATATGACTTCATTGGTAATCTTGCTTGGGGAGCTGCTGAAGGCTTATCAATGGGAACTTTAAGTGTAGCTGATATGACAGGTGATTCTGGGTCTTTTGCGAGAAGCATGGGCTCAGACCCTTGGGGAGAAGAGTCATGGGCTGGCAAGGTTGGCTATTCAATCGGTTCAGGTGCTTCAATGTTAGTTGGGCTAGGACTATTCGGTAAGGGCTTTCAGGGAACAGCAAAAGGACTGCAAATTGGCTCTAAGGCTATGACAAAGACTGCTACTGGAGAAATTATCGAGAATGTTGCAAAGCATTTTGGACAGGCTGATGATATTACAAATGCTGTCAGCAAGTTTGTGAACGATGACTTCATTAAATCTGGCTGGAAAAGTATTGATGCAGCTAAAAAGGCTGCCAAAGCGGAGACATCTGTCTTTACTCCTGCTCGTAGAGCTGCAAAGGTTAGCCCTTATGGTAATAAAGCAGGTCAGGAAGCAGTAGAACATCATTTTAGAAAAAGAATTACAGACGAACTTGGTGATTTAGCGGGAGATAACGTCGAAGACATCCTAAAAGAAACCATGAAAGCTGTTACTACCAACCAATTAGGCAACCTTTCAAAGACACTAGCTGTTAAAATGGGCAACGGTAAAGCAGCGCAGGTTGCGGGAGCAGCACTATACGAAGCTACACTCCTAGGTATGTATGACACAATAGGTGGGGAAGTACGAAACCTTACAGCAGATTATCTCGACCTAGGTGAAGAAGATTATGAATTTAAAGATTGGTATTCTAATGCATTGCATGGAGTAGTTGTCGGTGGGCTTTTAGGCCCAGCAAGGTTCTTACCCGGAGGCAAGGCAGTACAGTTTGGCAAGTCAGGTATGGTCGCAGATGGGAAAGCTATTCTATCAGCACTATATTACAGAATGAAACCTGCTGCATCTCTGAACCCTAAGAATATGCAAACAGCATTAAGGACAATGTTTTCTAGTGGTAGCAAGATTGATGCGTCAGTTATGGCTACCTTGAGGTCTTCAGCTCCAGAGTTGACTGATGACATGCTAACAAATGCTTGGGTTACAATGAGTAAGGCAGACCAAGCCATAGCAACCAAGGCATTTAGGCAGATATGGAAGGGTATGCGTGCTGAGTTACCAAAGCTAGTACCAGTAATGATGAAAGAGATTGCTGAAGATGGTATGAAGTCTTTTACTAGGGCAATGGTTGGGGCTACCATTATGAATGGCTCTGGATACTATGAAGCTTACAAGCAGGGTATACTTGGCACTGAGGACTATCCTATTGATAAACTCATCTATGACCAATGGATAGGGATGCTCTGGGCTAAGAGAGGGCATAGATTCGCAGGTAAAGACCCAATGCCTCAATGGTATGCTGCAACAAAGACTAGAGCTAACTCTCAGGAATTTGTTCACACCATGAAAACATTAGAGATGATGGGTGTCAAGGCTTCTAGTTGGGATAATGTTGCTTTAGCATTCGCTGAACACGATACATTCCAGCAGGTTAGACGGAAGATTAACTCAGAGGCAGTACAGGCTGAGCTTAAAACTGCATCTGACATTGTGAACTCCAAGCTAACCTCTAAAGAGGAATATGTTAAGTCATTAGGTGTCGCAGACCAAGGTGAAAAACGCACATGGATGGAATGGATGCGTGATGAACAAGGCGTACACCCACTTGATGCTGAAGCTAATCGCATCATTGAAGAACAAATTTTAGTGGCATCAGAACTTGAGAGAGCTGTTACACGAGGACAAGTTACACATGAGCTAATTAAGCCAATGACAAAAGAAGAAGCTATGCAGTATGTAGCAGAGCTGACCACTAGCCGTATTAAAGACCATAAACTTAATGCTCAAAACGTAACAGACTTAATCGAAGAAGCGCGGTTCGACGCGGTAAGCAAGGTTACAAGAGACATCAATGATGTTATGCGTAACTATATCAAAGACAGTCTGAAAGCCCTAGGAAGGGAAGTAGATGTTGACGATAGCGGGAATCTAGTAATGCCAGAGAGCATGTACCGCATGCTGACTGATATGATTGCCCGTAGAGAAACACACAGAGAGGCCACGGTCTTACGTGAAGCTATGAAGATTGCTGAGAAGAGTGGTCTTCTAAAGCGAGGTACTGGTAGAGCGTATGACTCACAGACTGAGGGTCAGATACTTACAGACCCAGAGTTCAACAAAGCCTTTAAGAACGTATTCAATCAGCATACCGAAGCATTGCATCAGCGTGTATTCGGTACTAAAGATAGTAGCTGGCGTGATAACATTGTAGGCTACCGTGAAAAAGATACTGAGTTCTATGATTTTAATATCCTGAAATCTACACCAATTTGGCATGCCATTCAGACACATAAGCTCCATGTGAGAAATCGCAATGCTTATAGAATGATGAGTGGCAAGGGTGAGGGTAACGAAGCTGAACTACTGGGACAGTTGCGGAAGCTATACAATAACTCTTCCAAGCTAAAGATTGCTGCTGATGAGGTAGTTGACCAAGACACAATGGACTTTATAGCCCGCATGAATAAAGCCTATCAGCTTTTCCATGTCAAAGGAGATAGAGGAGCAGTTGCTCTTGATAAAGGTGGTATTGAGCACGTAGAGAGCATTAAAAAATCCCTAGAGGGAGAGTTTGGTGACATCTTTAGTAGCGAACGATACTTCCAAGAGTTTATGGCATCAGGTTTAGACCAGTATGCGAGAGAGACTCTTGCTAAAGCAACACCGGGTTTGCGTAATATCTTTGCTACTATCCTCAATTCTGAGAACATGATAGAGATGCGAGGCTTAGTCACTCACTCTAATGGCAAAATCTTAATGTTAGATTCTAGTGCCATAGAGCAGTTAGTGAGTCGTGATGGCCCACTTGATGCTAAGACAAGAAAAGAAATAGACTCTTATAGAGACAACATTGAAATACCATTGAGAGAAGGTCAACGTAATGGAGCTCAAATGATTGAGTTTCGTGGAGAGATACCAAACTTCCTTGAACCAATGGAATTAATGAATACTATTATAGGTTTGAACCAATCAACTGATGCTAATAGGCTCCGGAGAATTGGGCAGGTAGCTGAAGCCATTAGTGGCTTGGGTACTGAAGTTGAAAGAATTACACTATCTTCAAAGCAATGGAAAGAAGATGCCTCGACTTCAACTATGCGTAATCATTTAGTAGAGTTAGCAGAGGTTACTGGACGTATCCAACACACTATTGAGTGGATGGTTGCGACTGGTGATGCTATTGGTTTGCGTACCCTTGAGACAAGGCTTGGACAGTTAGAGGCATTAAAGTCTAAATTGAGTCGCTATGAAGGTATAAAAGCAGAGCCTTTGAAGGAAGCTTTGATGGAAGCTGAACTCATAATGAATGGGTCACTTGAGAAATACATGGAAGAGACAAGGCTAGATGAATATTATGAAGTTCCTGAGTGGATAGATGACCACTACGGAGCTAATGGGCGACCAATACACACGCGTCCTTGGTCATCACATTCTAGTACCATCAGCGAGAGTGCTTTTATAGCAAAGTATTCTGATTACGGTGTGACTCCAGAAGGGTTTGCATCATTAACTGAAAAGGTTCAGTATGCAATCGGTAAAGGCAGGGTAGCTTATGATAGAGATAATGCTGCTAATCAGTTGTTCTTTAACGAAAAGACTAAAGAATATGTCGAAGCTGCTGATATTGTTGAATCTATTATTTTCCCATTTGTTGAGGATATGGCTGGGCGTATGGGTGGAAATAGTAGACCTGACTTTCATTCAGATGTTATGCAGATTATTATGAACCAAATCAATAGAAAACAAATGCTTACTTTGAGCTATAACGCTCCCGATAGGACTGGTCAAAACGGTACTTTTAATGCTGGGATGACAGTCACATCACGTTGGCATAGGGGTATCAATAGACTTCAACATCAATTAGGTCTAACTGACTTTGATGGGTCTATCATGATGCTAGGACAACAGGCTGTTATTGGTGAGAGACAGCTAAGAGGATTAGACAAAGGGCTACGAGATGCGATTGCTATCAATGCCGCGAAGGGTATGGGTATTGACATTCCATTAGATCAATTTATGGATGTGGAGAGTTCCCAAATACTTGAGAGACTCCAAAGTACCTTAGTTGGGGATGGTAAAGGCAATAAACCACAGTTTAGAGTATTAGAACTCGATGACAGAACGACTATTGTGATGTCGGCTCGTGGCCTACGTACTGCTGGTGAGGTCTGGAAGAACCCAGAATCACGTATACGGAAACAGCTTTCTGCGCTAGTAGATAGTCCAGAATTAGTTGACAGATATTTTGAGAATATTGGCTTTGATAAGAATGGCAAGAATGGTCTAGAGGTACTGGAAAAGCTAGTGTACCTAACTAGAGCTATTGATGCTGTACCACATGAAGTACAGGCAATGTTTATAGAGAGAACTGCGACACCAGAGAAGATAGCTAAGCTATTGAAATACGCTAAGTTAGATAATGCTCGTAATGGTCTTGCTCTTGATAAAACAACAGTCGAGGTCACTGAGAGATATTGGGACAAGTATGCTGGTGAAGATAAGGAAATGCTGAATATTTTAAAGCACTTCAAGTCACAGATGGTGAAGAATAAACATATGCGTACTATTGAAATCGAAGATGAAGATGGTCAAGGTGAAAAGTTCTTTAGCATATATCAACGTGGTAAAGCACAGCTCAAGCAACAGCTTATTGACAATGGGTATTCTATTGAAAATGCAGATGCTATGCTTGAAATACAAATGCAGAACTACCAAACAGCAGATGCTTCAGTAGTTAATGGTGAATGGTATCTTTCACTACCCCACATGGCAGCACTCTTGTTGACCAGAGGTGGCAGTAAGGATTGGTTTACCTTTAATGAAAAGGGTGAGGTTACAGGCTTTCAAGCTGTTATTAAACCAACAGTGATGAACTCTGAGTTTGGAGAAGATGGTTCGGTATCAGTACAGGTTGGTAAGACAGCCTTTAAGTTTAATCCAATGATGGATGCCATGATGAAGAATCCTGATGGAAAGACCTATAAGACTGATTCTATTACGTTTAGCTCTGCTATGAAGATCAACAAAACTAAGGCAGGAAAAGGCCAACAGTTCTTAGACAAGAGACTGAGGATTACACCAGCAGAGACAGACAACAGTTTTAAGAACCCCGGAGAGGGTTTGATGGACTTGGTTGACCCTATGGCACGTGCAGGTAAAGATTTAATCACCATGATTCCTAATGAGGCTATTCTTCTCAAGAGTATCTCAACAGACCATGATGGAACACTCACAGCAGCGTTCGGTAATCACTTATCTAATGAAGGGCAGAAAGCCTTGAATGATATGACGGGTAGCTTGGGAGCTGTATCTGATTTACTAAGGTCTTATAAGGACATGCACTCTAATCCGTTGAGCTTTAGGTCATCAATGGCTACCTTACGCAACTCAGCACTCAATAGAGGTGATTTATTCGCTAGGTCTATGGGTATTGAAGGCGTACTAGAGGCTGGTGGTGTTCCAGTATTTGAATATATGATTCCTCAAGCTGATAAAATGCTTGTATCTGAGTATCTAGGCAATAGAAACTTCACGACCAGTAGAACGCCTTATGGTGGCTACAATGTCATGACAGCAGCAACAGACCTGTCAATGCCCCTAAGAATTATCGAAGGTGGTTCAGGTCAAGGATACCAACGCATGTTTGGAGGCTCCGGAAAGGCATACAGAGAGCATCAAGAGACTTTTGTAGGTGGTATCAAGGGTATGGGTGACAAACAGGGTGTATCGCTCATCCTGACGCTTACACCAGAGAAGGCTGCCGAGATGAATGCTATACTTGGTGAATACGGAAGCAAGAAAGATATGAGCTTTGAACCATTAAAATCTGGTGACGACATTGTAGTAACTCATGATGGCTTTGTAATGGGGCCTCACTTGACTGCTATGAGACAAAAGGCTGGAGATAAAATCTTTGGTAGTGCAAAACGTCAGGCAGTTGGCAGAGAGCTAGATGCTCGCATTAATGGTGCTTTTAAGAAGGCTTATGCTGATGCCCTAGAGGGGTTTGAAGGTATGAATATAGCTGACCTAGTAGCTCACTTAGATGGTGAATATTGGGAAGGTACAGAACTACAAGGACAAGACTATAAATCTAACGGCGGTCGAATGGCAGCTAAAAAGACTGGATTCAAAGCAATCCACGTTGCTAATGTTGACCTGCGTACACCTATGGCTGGAATGTCAGACCGCGTTATCACTAAGGTAGAGAAACTATTAAGTGCTAAACGAGGCCCAGTTAGTGAAATGAACTACCTAGACGTTGTAGACCCACAGGATGCTGACTTTGACCTTGATAAGAGTGCGAGTTTCTTCGCTTTACCGGGTGCGGTTGTAAGGGACATCTACAATCTATCTGGGTATCAAGATGTTGCCACAGGTAAGTTATTTGATACTGCTATGAAGTCTGTCTTAGCTGACAACTCTAGTGATATGACTACCAAAAATGCCTACATAGCTCACCTTGAAGGTATGCGTGGTGGAATTGTGAGACAACACTCAGCAGCTACCATGATATACAATATGTTAGTATCTAGAGCTGGCTTAGATGGTATTGAGCCCGGCCTAGCACGTAGCTATGAAGTCAATGAAAAAGGTGGAGTAAGCCATGCTGTTGTCAATGACGGCATAGAAATGTTTAATGACCATGTGAACAGGTCTAAAGATAGGTTTAGGGTCACCTTTAAAGATGGTGGTGAGTATATCAATTCACTAGCCTACTTGAAGAACTTGATTAAAACGACTATTGATGTTTACAAGGCTACACCAGAAGTTCCAAGTGAATTTAGCGCAAGTAAGGCTATATGGTTTGGAGATAATGGCTTCCTAAAGATTGAAAGGCGTGACCAAGAACTCGGTTGGATTGATGCAAGGGAAGAATCTACTGGACGTACTTTACAGAAGGAAATGACAGAGCTAATGATACCATTAGGTCAGTTCTTCAACCTTCAGAACATGACAGAGACTATGGCAAATGGTACTCAACGCAAGATGGGCGTTACAGAACTAGTATCATCTTATAATGATGTGATACGTAAGGTTCAGAACCATGCTAACTTCACAGATAGGAATACTGGAGCCAAGCTTAATCACACAGCAGGAATAGCTGAGAATCTACTGGAGTGGCTAGGAGCTACATCAACAGGTAAACAGTCTACCAGTAATCACCCACTAGCTCAAGGAATGAAAGAGCTGGCTGGATATTTCAATAGAGAGATTAATGGAAAAAAACCTGCTACTGATGCTACTATTACGAACATGCTTAGTGGTGAGTTCAATTATGACAGGCAGACAATGACATCAGCATTGAACACATACATTCGTACTGAATCAGATTGGGCTCAAATGGGCTGGATAAGCTATGAAGCACAGAGAATCAATGACAGATTAGAAGAGATGCGTCACTTCAAGCAGACTAACACCTCTAAATATGATAGGTTACTGAAGGTCATGAAAGCTCATACAGAGGCTATTGGCATTATCAATGAAAAGTTGAATGGTCGTGTTGAGGCTAGAGGGACTATGATTACTAACCCAGAGTCAGAAAATCGTTTATTCCACAAGGTTGCTCATATTTACACTATCAAGAATAATGAAGTTGTCAACTTTAGGCGTGTAAGCAAGGGTAAAAGAGAATGGTTAAACAAGGGCGATGTTGTCATCTATAACCCAAGGGAGCTACAAGTTGAACATGATGTAGTACTGAAATCAAGAAGAGCATTTGCTAAAGCCTTTGCTCGTGATTTACCATCCCTAGAATATAGTGGAACTCGTGACAGGATTAATGATATTGCAGAACGTATGCCAGAGGAACTGTTTGAGGTTAGCCTACTTAATGATAGGTTTGCTCCAATGAGTTCTGATAAATGGGGAACTGTAAGTGAATTACAGCAACATGTACTTGCTCGCCATATGGGTAGAGCACATGAAATAGCAGGAGCAGATGGAGTTAAACAGTTGTTATTTAGGCTCTTAACACCAGTGATTGACAATAAGAAAATGGCAGTTACTGGTTATGACCCCGCTAATGGACAGTATATTACTCATGAAGCATATAGAAGTAATAGACATAATGAGAAACTTGTACTTGCTACTCTTGATAAGATGATGGCAGGCAAGGGTTCTGATTTAATACACCCAGACCTAGCCCGTGATTTACATTCCGATATTATACAGAGAATGACTGTTGAGTTATTAAGGCAGAATAACCCTACTATAATGGGTGATGTAATGGCACAACGCAGGCTAGAGGATGTGAGGAGACCATTAAAGATATTCCAGCTAACAAAAGAAGAAATACCTATTTGGATGACTCATGAAAATATCAAAGATGAGTTGGCAGCAGACTTAATGGCAGCCTATATGAACGGGACTTACCATCTCGACCCAATAGAGCTGTATCATCTGACTGAAAACGTTGTCGGAGGTAGAAACCTAAGACCAAGTGATTCTCAGATAGCCGAATCAGTAGCATCCATATGGGGTTCAAAAGAGCAGAGAACTATTAGTGCTGCTAGAGCCATACATGAAGATACTCCAGCAGTAAGAGATGCTGGTAAACATGCTGGTGGATACGGTGAGGGTACAGAGGTATCACTGAAAGACAAACTAACCAAAGAGTATAGTCACTTATATGAAAAAGGATGTGAATAATGCCAGTAGCAGGATGTAGAGGAGCAGCAGGTAATTCTAGGGTTCCCTCAGACGAAACCGCAAGACAGCTAAAACGAGTTGTTGAAGAAGGTGCATCAGTACTATCCAACCATGCAGCATCTAAGCTATATGGTTATGACAAGGACTTAGAGACACACAAATGGCTCTGGAAGAAGTATACCGGTAATCCTTTTGACCCTGATAATATCCCAATAGATAAGAGGGATGCAGATAGGTACATTCGTGGTGTCAATGAGTTTGTTAATAATCTAGGGAAGAAAGAGAGTTGGTTTGGGCATTGGTTTAAATTGCCGAAGGCTATTGCTTCTAAGTTCCCCGGTGGTGCTAGAATGATAAGTGAATTTGAGAAATCAAATAGTTATAACCAACGTACCTTGAGAGATGCTACTGGACATATCAACGGTATGCTAGAGGGTATGCAAAAAATGATGTCAGATATGAACTTCGATAAATCTCAATACAAGAACTTCCAAGAACTTGAACGTGCCTTATTAGATGCAAAGCCCGGTGAAGATGCAGGTAAGGTCTTGAGAGATATTACTAAGTTAATAGGTGACCCATCACTAGAGGGTGGCAAGAAAAATGGGGCTGAAATGCTTACTAGGTTTCGTGACCTATTGGAGTTTACGAAACAACCTGACCCTAATAAGCCTTGGGAAGAAAAGATTGTAGGGCATTGGAATACACTTCGTACTGACATGGCTCGTAATCTACATAATGCCTTGTTTACCACACGTAGAACATTACAGCGTATGAGATTTGATTCAAGTGATAGGGCTGGTATCGAGAGTTCTATGAAGATGCTAGATGAAGCTATGTCCTCAATGCTATTTCAAACAAGTGTAGATGCTAACCAACGTATACCTGACATGGGTACTGGTACTCACATGGTTAAAGACATGAGAATATATGACCCCGAATCTCGTACTACCAAACCTATCATGGTTACAAAGCGTAGAATGGTAGATGGTAGGGAGGTAGTTACTGAGGAAATAGCAGTTGGCATTAAAAAGTATTCGCCACACTATGTTATTGAGTTGACTAATGCTGTTAGGCAGTTATCAGATTATGCTCAGAACCCCCAATCAGCTATGAAGAAACATGGAGCAAAGTTTGAAGGGCAAAAGCCTAGTGAGATTGCTGAGAGAATCCAGTCTATGATTACCGACCAGATACTACCCGGATTTGCAAAGCCAAGAGGTAATACTGATAAGTACATAGCACTAGACCCAGTATATTATCTCAATAAGTATGTTCAAGACGTTGCAAACTATAACTTTAAGTCAAGAGTAAATTATGCTTTTATGGATGCTACCCACGATGCTCTCAAACATATTCGTAAGGTAAATACATCACAAGGAGCAAAAGATAATGGTGATTTAGCCAATTTCTCTGAGTATACTCTAGATGTATTAAATGAAATACGTGGCAGTACACTCAATCAGACTAGAGGTGAAATGAACAGCATGGATTACATGGTTCAAATCATCAATGGTTTTGAATATATATCTAAACTTGGATTAAGTGTCAAGGGTGGATTAAAAAATAGGGGTCAAGGGTTATTTAACTGGGTATGGTTTGGTGGGAAAGGGTATAAGAACAGAGACAATTTCCTTGCAGGTCATAACAGTCGTGAAACAACCGCTACTGAGAACAGAGATGCTTATCGTAATAATAAAGAAATGTTAGATAGACAACTAAAAAGATATGCTCTTACAGGAGATATTGAAAAGGCATCACGAACAGTAGAGGCTGGACAATCTGCTGCTACTGCTGGTTCCATTGACTATTATATGGTTCCAAAAGGATTCGCTATTAACGAAAGAGGAGAGCTAATAATTGACCGTTCTAGCAATGCTCTACGTGAAGTTTCAAGGAAGATGGGAGAGGCTGCTAACGCTTCTGCTATTACAATGAGATGGGCTGAGAATAAGAATAGGCAGAATACATTTGAAATAGCCTTTGCTTCACAATGGGATATAGAGTCAGGTAGACAAGCTCATTATGAAAAAGTTCTTATGAAAAGGTATGGTAAAGTCCCTACCCGTAAACAATTATTTGACCACATTGAAGATATATCTGGTAACTACGCTATTGAAATGGTGAAAACACTTCATTTTGATTATGATAACTGGGCTAAATCTAGAATCAACCGGGGCGACCAGAGATATATGGGCAAAATGGCAGGTGCTTCCAAGATAGTTACACAGTTCCAGCATTTTAAATTTGCATACTTCGACCTAATGTTCAATCTAATGAAAGATGGACTAGGTGATATCAAGGGCGGTAACTGGACAGCAATAGACCCTCTAGACGCTTCTAAGACTATTGTATCACCATCTATCGCAAGAATGATGCGTAGTGTAGCTATACAAACCATTGGAACAGGACTATTTGCAATGATTTCAGGCTTTAGTGTAGGTGGTTTAGCGGAGATGTTTGGAGATGATAAAAAGTCAGACGGACTAGTGGAGAACCCAATAGCATCTGAAGCAAGTAAGCTATATGAATGGATAACAGCAGATGAAAGTACTAAAGAAGGACTAGAGAAGAAATGGAATACCTACTATGGTAAACATCCTGCTTTAGCTAACTTAGGGCCTTTCGTAAGTGATGTATTAACTGCGGGTGAACTATTTGATTTTATTAATCTTACCCCAGAGTCTATTGAAAGTAGAATGGGTCTTGAGAAAGATACAAATGACCCTGACTGGTGGTATCGAGTTGCAAGAATATTTAATATCCAAGCAGCTAGGTCAGCATGGCATACTATACCAGCTCTTACTAATGGTCAATGGGAAAAAGCCTTCAGAATAGAAACAGGAATGTACAAACCACCAAAGTATATCAATGACTTACATGAGAAATTGATGGGTGGTATTCAAAAGGGTTATAATAAGGTGAAAGGATTACCGGAAATTAAACCTAGAGGTGGTACTTCGTTGTCAGTAAAGCGGAGAGAAGCAGCATTAAAATCACTTAAAAACTTATAATTTGGTTAGTGGTTGGTTGCCACGAGTGCAAAAGAAGAGGGGACAGTATTTCATGTCCCCTTTTCAGTTTTTGGAGCAGCCTCTTGACTGAACTATACCGCTTCTAACTTACTCCCCTAGGGGTATCATCGCTATAATGCGGTAACTGGAGTTGAACCAGTGACTTCCCGTTTATCTGGCAGGTGTTCTTTTTTGCTCCAATTTAATTAGTGGCATAAACGATGTATCGAACTTCATGCTCATAGTACAGACTACGAAACACGAAACGCACACTACACCCCTCGCTCCCATCGAAAGTCTTATCTGTAACGACTCTCACCCTCTACCACTAAACTTCGTTATCAGTCCTCTTGAGTATTTCTGACCAAGCAATAGGACGATAATCAATTTGTTCGCAACATACACTAAAATACATAGGGTCATCAATTATCTTATGATGTGTGTGTCCATGTATGTTTAGTATCTTTCGTCGCATTTCAGATGGATGAATAGGTATATGTGAAAGCCATGTGTTCTTATAGCTTATAGAGCCTAAAACATCCTTGAAAACCCAAAGATAATAAGCAGCATTAAGAGTATCATGATTCCCACGAATGAGTATTTTTTGACCTCTGAGACTTCTAATGATTTCCAGTGATTCCATAGTGAATGCTGCATCACCAAGAAGGTAGACAGTATCATTTTTACCAATGGCATTATTCCATCTTTCTACAATATAATTATCGTGTTCAGCTATACTCTTAAATTGAGTACGATACTTCAAAATGTTTCTATGTCCAAAGTGAGGGTCTGCTAGGAAATGTACTCTACTCATGTTTTATTCCTTATTTATGAGGGTCTTAAAGGGAGCCAAATTAATGACTCCCCTCTCGACTCTAGGAGGCAGAGAAAGACAGATAGTGGCTATCTATCATTCCTCAGACGGTTTTTTTGGTCGGTTATGCGTCTATTAAGTACTTCTAGAAGTTGATATGTGTCACTTCCATTCGCCATCCTTGCCAATTGGATACACAGTTCAGCCAATTCTATAAAGAACCTATACGCTTGTTTTTTTCTACTCATCACGCTCTATCTCAAATTCGTCATCTAAGTGTTTATCCATGCTCAGAAAGAGAGGGTATCTCATGACGACGAGAATCTCTCCTCTGTCTTGCTTTATGATAGCAACGTCACATGATTCAGGGGGTTGCATATAAGAAGCGATAGACTTACGAACCTTGTTCTGCACTCGGAAACTCTTATGACCTATAATAGCATCAACTTCCTCATGCATTCCCAAAGCTCTACCATTAGAACCCCATGCTCTTACAGCAGGAGTACCTTCAGCTTTAGCCTTATCTACACATTCTTTTTCAAACCTATTCCCTTTTTGTTTACTTGGATGAGACACTCTTAGCCTTTGCTTTCTTAGCAGGGGCTTTCTTCTTTGAGGATTTCGGAGGTGCGACAGGTGGAGGCGTAGGTTTACGCTTTAAATCTGCCTTAGTATTCATAAAGACTAGGGTAATTATCTCATTAGGTTTGAAATCAGGCCAATCAGCAGTGAGTTTCGCTAAGAATATATTGCGCTCTCGTCCAGCAGGATAGTAATAATTCTGTAACAACTGATTATTAATATCTGAAGCTCTCATAATCTTAGAGTGCAGTACAATTCCATGAGCACCATCAAGTCCATAGTCCACTTCATCACCATCCTTCAGTGTAGCAACACCTCTGATAGCATGACTCATGTGTTCTATTGCAGCATTCTTACCTAAATCAAATTTATATTTATAGTTCATTTAGTTTTTACCTTTAAGGGGTTCACGCCTTCTCAAACGACGACGTAGGGCCTTTATTCCCTGTTGTTTAAAATCAACATAAAACTCTGAGTAGACATAGCGTTGTGCTAAATCTTTGAAGACTTCTGCTGCATCTTCCTTTGTCAGAGTTTGTAGACCCGGTATAATCTTCATGTAGTGATTCTTACGTGACTCATGCTCTGTGAAGAACTCATCAATGAAATCATCCAGTTCATAGCCTATTACATTCGATTTATTTTGGTCTTTTGACATTATTAGTTTTCCTAACTTCTTTAATTGCCTCTCGGCATTTTATGTGCATCCATATTAATTTACCTTGAACTCTGTACGGCATCTCTGTATGAGTGTCGAATAGCAAGGTTGTGTCACAAACGGGGCATCTTTTGTTTCTTTTAGCCATGTTTGATTCTTTCTGTATTAAGAAGTAGTGAAGGCTCTGCCCACTTAGGCCTTCGATATATCACGTGCAGGACTCAAACTAACCAGCAACAGGGCTTAAACTTCATCAATCATTTCTCCTAAGAGAAGTTAATCAAAGAACGTTATAAATCACTTGTTGCGCTATGCTTTAACATAGCTTGGTTATTTTCATCTTGTTGTGGGCAGATTTTATTTATTCTCCGGGTGCGGGTTTCAATCCATGAACAAATGGCCTATAAACCAGTTCAACCCCAGCAATTTCCTTATCCTCTTTTAATGCTTCAAGGATACGTCTTTTATCAGGCTTAAACGATTGTACCATGTTCATGTACTCACGAGGTAGCTTGCTCTCATCAGTGATGTTGACAGCAGCTCTCCCGTCCCGTACCGTTATAGGATTAAATTCACTATGACTTGGAGTTGTACCAGTAGCTTCAAAGTGTCTCAGCACTAAGCCCTTAATAAACTCCTGTTTGTTCGATAATGTCTTTTTTGCTCTGGTGAGCTTTTTTATTTGGTCATCCATCATCTCAACCATCTTCTGGTTACTTTGGAAATACCAATAAACACCATCTTCTTTTTCTGCTAATTCAGTAAAGCGTTCTTCTAGCTGTACCTGAAGATACTTTTCAGTTTCCTCATCTCCAGCCATACGCATATCTGATTGCAGAAGCATGATGTCAGTCGCTATGTCATCAAATGTCCTTCGTGGACTTATACTTTTTTCTTTTGGTTTAGCCAACTTTATCTAATCTCACTCCTTCTAACCTCAACTCACAATCGAACTCTTCTTTCTCTCGATTAGCAGTTGAGTATACACGTAAGCCACGCATTGTTTTTGTGCCTTTCATGTATCGGGGTTCAAGGGATACTACCTTGTTTACATTATAAGCGACTCTAAACGAGCCCTTAGATGAGGCTATATCTAGTCCTTCATGGAAAGCCGACTTACTGACTTCCGAGATAACAAAGATGATTACATTATTATTACGAGCAACATCTACGAGTGCTTGACTTGCTTCTTCAACACGCATATTGGGGTCGTTTAACTTCGACTTAAATAGACCCATATGGTCTACCACAACAATTTCGGGTTTCTTTGGGAGCATTTGGATACGTTTCCCAAGCTCTTGAGGATACCCCATGTTATAATCAACTGTCAACCAATCAAACTTATCTTCAAGACCATTTCTGTATTCTGAATAGTGTTCGGCGATTTGCTCTTCTGTCCAACCTGTCTCAATCATGACATTCCGTATCCATATCTGGAGTGGAGACATTTCTCCTTCCAGCATATACGTGGGACGTTTGAAGGCATTAATCCAGTTCAGCAATAGCATGGTCTTCATAGATTTAGGTGGTGCTTGTATCATAACGACTTCTCCCGGTCTGATGGGAAAGTCTACACCTTCGTAAGTATGACCTAAATTGATACCGCGCTTTGAGGCACCTGATGTGAAATACTCCACAACAAATTTCTCCATAGCTTTAGCATCCATCTGAGTTGTACTTTTCTTGGCTTTAAAGAGTTTGCAAGAGGATGAACAGAACTTATCTTTCATGAAGTCACTACAACCATAGTTATAGCCTTCTCCATTATGACCTTTATAACATGAGGTCACGATTTTGTCCATTTCATCACTACTAAACTTGCGGTCTTCCACCGTATCATGTCGCTGTCTCCAATCTTCCATGATAAGACGCACCACACTCTCAGGGTATCTCCATCTCAGGTGAGAGGCTATACGTAGAGCAGCAGGATGTCTCTTATCTTCAGGATTGATTCCAGCAACCATCTTTTGGATACAGGTATAATGTGATGGGTCAGGGTTAGAACCAAGAAGTTCTGTGGTATTACCACTCTTCTTAATCTTAACATTCAAGGCATCAAAGACAGGTTCGCACTCTAGTTCAGTATAAGCGAACTTCTTCCTTGGTTTCTTAGCCATCAATAATATAGTATCTATATTTCCTTGTAGTTCAGCCACAGTCAATGGAATCTTCCATAATTTAGACTTACTATTCAGAGAATTTACAAGACGTATTATACGGGTTTTGTCAGATACACTTGAGTCAGCAAATGACCATATATCCTTATTCAATAATGCTTCTTTGACCTTTACATGTAGGTTCTTATCAGGTTTCCATCGAAATGCTGTACTATGGATACCGAAATGAAACCCACGACCAGAGAAGTAAGGTTGATAGGGTATATTGTAATCTTCCAAAAGCAATCCAAGGGCAATAGCCTTCTCTTGTGCTTTCTTAGGATTTTCACCATCTACGTCTAACAAGAATTCATCAGGCATGAATAGTAAGCCATCATAGTTAGCCAAGGTCTTTTTTTCCTTAACAAACTCTACGACATGTTCATCATAATCCCAAAGTGACACAAATGTATCTTGAGCTATACACTCCCAAGTAGTTGCATCTTCTGGTTTTCCGAAATGGTGACGATTATGTAGTCCAAATGCATACTCTTTCAGCATTATTTCACACTAATAATCTGCCATCCAGATTCTTTGACTCCACTTACAGCAACAGGAGCTACGATTAATCTACGTTGAGGGTCAGTGCGAATCTTGCGAAAGACACGTTCATAGGACTCAGGTGAACCGTGTGTCGGTTGTGACACACCTTTATAATTACCTAATGATAGTTTATGTATATCACTTGTCATGAAGTAAGGGTCAGACTTGTGCTGTTCAATATAATGAGCGAACTCAATAATATGGTCAGCGATTGTATTTATTTGCATTTTGTTCTCATAGGTAGACGACTAGGGGTGGCTAGCGCATCGCCCACTCACCCCATCACAGTCATCTAATTCTACATGTAGTCGTCAGCAGCCTTTACGGTTTCGATAACTTCAGCAGTTGGTGTTTCAATAACAGGAGTTTCTACACTAAAGACTTCGGGAGTTCCCGGTCTGTCTTTATAAGGATTACGATATTCCTCAAAGAAAGTCTCTGCTCGACCTTTGAAATACTCTACATCTTTAGCCGTATATGGCAATACATTATCAGACGCTTCAGTTTCAACAGGAGCAATACGGTCTAACATGCGAGTGTATTCTTTATCAGGGTCACTATCACTTGGCTCTTTGTAGAAATAAACCCACATTTGAGCACCGACAAGGTTTTCAGCCTCATCGTCAAATGATACTATTGCAGCACCACTAGCTGATTCAAGCACTTCAACAATACCAGCATTGGCATGTTTATAGAAGTTAGCTAGCACGAACTCTTCTCCATCTTTATTTGTCTTGGAAAAGATACGCAGATTCATGTTATCGGGATAACCTTCAAACCATACGTCGCGGAATGGTGTTTCATTGTTCCATACACCACCACTAGCTTTTTGTACTGTAAGCAATTTCCAACCGGGTGAAAAGTCACTACCGCCTGTACGTTGCGTTGATGTTCTCAGAGCCATTAAGATTTCTCCTCTTTAGCTTTTGTATCGGGGATTTCTTGAACTAGAGTTTCTAACGATTTTGTTTTACCTGAACCGGGTGTACCAATTACTAATATTTTAGCATTAGGCCATCCAGCTTTTTTCGCTGCATCTAATAGAACACGATAGTCTTGAGGTATCTCAGCAGGTAAAGTCTGAGTTCTATCTTTGGCATGAGCAAATGTAGAAGTCTTGTTAATGTGCCACATGAACTTCAATTTGTTGCCGGGTGCAGGTACTGTTTTCGTATAAACTACGAAGTCAAACCATTTAGCAAGGTCTTCTTTAGAAGAACCATCAATATATGGAATGAGTGGGGTTGAGCCATCATCAAGATTGTCCTTTTTAGCATGGACATTTACAATGAGATGACAAGGAATACGTGTAATATCTTCCATTTTCATATCAATGGCGTTTTTGAGTTTACCCCAACCATCAATCTTTAATTTACCATCTTTTCCAACAAGTGTACGTTGGTACTTCTTGGCTAACTCAGAAAATGTATCTAATACAAGTGCATCTAGGGGTACTCCCTCTTTGGGAAGAAGTACACGTGTTGGTTCAACTACATCAATATTAGCCAGTTTCTTCTTGATATTCATTATCTTGATATCAAAGAGTTGAGCTATGGTAGCCTCAAAAGCAGCCCATGAATCGGGTCTTAATACTGGGTAGCCAAACAAGTCTTCAATAAGAGTATTGTTACCTAATGTTTTGGAACCTTTCTCAAAATCGAAGAACAGAACTTTGTTTAAAAGTTTTGACAAATCAGTTTTCCTTATGGGTATAACGGGGTTAATCATCCCTTTAATATAACAATTTTAAGGGACAATTCAAGTAACTTATACCAGATTACTTATCAAACGGAAACCACCAATCACGGTCACATTCAGGACAATGAAGATGATGGATGCGTAACCGAGATGGATACCAACCATGTACCACAAAACAGTAGAAACTATTATGTGTCAGCCAATACAAGCTCTTCTTGAGCATAATCACATTCCTCTCCACTAATTTGGATAATAACAGCAATGCCATCTGTTTTTTTGACTGGCATAGCATGACTACCCCAGTATGTTGACATGGAAATAGGAGCTTTTTTGCCCCCACACCTCGTTACGGGTGAGATGTGAGGAGCAAATTTTACTCTATCTCCAGTTTTGAAAATATTCAAGCTGTACCTCGATGGAACATTGTTGAGCCTTACCTCAACTGGATTGTTTTGTAGCCCATTCGTGCAGTTCTTCTAACTCAGAATGACTCAGTTTAACGCAACCAAAGGCTAATGGTACAGATAGTACCTTGAGAATCTTGTTCATTGCTCTTATCATTGATGTGAAATTGGAAATCAAATAATAGACAGGAGCTGTTGTACTCGCAAATTCAAGCTTAATGTATCTACAACTATTCTTTTCAACACCATGAAAACGAACTTCAGTAGTATCTTTCAAGACAAGAGTAGACATGTAAAGCTCTTTAGGAGCCATAGGGCCAGTAATTGTAAATCGAGAATCATAAGAGCGCGTAGGAATACGAGGCTTATACCAAGATAATAGCATCACTGGGTTCTTTTCAAGCCATCCTTGACATCCATGTTCTTTTGCTATGCTAGCAGAATGAACTACACGACTAAATGTATTCTGGTTGAAGAACTTAGCATACATAGCTAAAATTGGAAGATTGGCTCCAAAACCTAAATTATGGCGTGTTGCAAAAATGCCTCTGGCTCTTTCTTTTAGGCTATGCAAGCTTTTGCTGGCATCATCTTCAAATTCAACAATTTGTCCTTGACGAAATCCAAATCTGAATGTACCTTTATTCATAGTACCTCACAAAGTTAAGAAGGGGGATTGCTCCCCCCTCAGATTAAAAACAAAGACCTTGAGCGAAAACATAGTCTTCAATAGAAACGACTAATTCATTCTCACGTTCATCATCACCAGCAGCCCATATCTTGAAATTCTTAGAGCCCGGTAATAATGTACCAAGTCTTTGATGATATTTTTGCAAGTAATGTTTGTAGTCTATCTGTTTAATATCCCAACGTACATCCATGTATTTGTCCACAAGTGGAGTAATGCCACGAATTTGTTCTGGGAAATAGACTTGGATATTTAAACCTTTTACTTCAGGGATAGAATTTAACATCTCTAACATAAAAGGTTCAATCAATAATCCATTGGTATATATCCAAATATCTTTATCGGCAGGCATGGTTTCCAATAAGTCCCACATAGCTTCCCAATAGATAAATGGCTCTCCACCATCAATACATATTTTATTGAACTCTTTCCAAGGTAAATCGGCAAGCCCAATTTTATGTATTATCTCTTGCGACCCCGGCTTTACACACCAAGATTGGTCGAGATTACTATCTTCTGTTAAAAGCAGACGCATAGTATCAAGTGCTAATAAGTCAGATATATCTTGATGCATAGGCATAGTTAAGCCTGCGCTATCTCAATACTACTAGGGATGATTGCTAGAGCTACTGGCCTTTGCTTATCTTCCATAGGTATCTCACTCATGACCACGATATGTTGCACAAGCTCATTAGTAGTATCTTGGTGGTCATTGATAATACCATTCAAAGCACGTTTCATGTATTTCACCTTGTTTTGTTCTTTCTTACTCATCAATGGGTTGTTAGCCATATTGATAAGGTCAAGGCGCATAGCATGAAACTTACTGAGCTGTAAAGCACGATGTTGTAATTTTGTACGATTGTCCATAATCACCTTCCTGTGATAAGGTTAAAATCAAATGGAGCCTTCAATACGCAAGACAGCTTCAACGGAGAAACGTTCTTATTACCGCAATCCAGCTCCATAGTTCACTCATTAACGCTGACAAGCATTAGGAGGATTAAAACCCTCTAGCTCTAGCGTCATGGAAGGGAAGTGAAACATTATGCCAGTCTCAAGTGGTTGACCAATAGCGAATTTTTTCACAGCATTAGTCATAAATGAACCAGCCATATTTGAGCAGTATGAAGTAGCCTTTGCCGTACATGGTTCAGGGTCACCATCAGCATCAGAATACCAAGTCTTTAAGTATTCTTCAGCATTGAATGGTGTAAAAGCATACTGCTGATATTGTTCAGCTCCCATACGTCCATCAAGTAATAAGACGGGCTTATCCTTATAGCGGTCTATTGTATCAATAGCTTCAGCTCGTGAAGACATCGAATCAAATCCAATTACTATAATGTCATTGCCTTGTGGTTCATACACTCGGCGGGTGAAAAGTCTGTCAAATGCCTCAATTTCAGCATCAGGATTAATGTTAAGCATCAGTTCTCGTAAAGCGTGAACCTTATAAGAATCAATGTGCGAATTACCATACTGAGATACACCAACATTTTCAATGCCAACTGTATCATCATCGTAGAGTCGTAGGTTATCAGCACCCATACGTACAAGTTGTAGACCACTTGAAGAACCAATAGCACCACATCCTAAAATGTGAATAGTATAGCTCCCCAAGTTGTCTACTAAATCCTTGTATCTTTCTCGGAAATCACTCACTAGGTAGTCAGTTCCTTTTGAGCAGCATCAGCATCAAGTTGCATCTGCTCCTCTGTTCCCTTACCTTTACGATAAGTGAAGAAATCCCATCGACTTGGTACTTCAGATTTCTCTACGTAAATCTTCATACGGTCTTTCGATGGAAGTGTAATCTGATGAATGGTATCATGAGAATCACACATTGTATTGATATGACCCACACACTCTTCCAAGTTGTTGTAGCTCATCTCATCAGCAATATACAGGTCAATGAATTCATCCATCCATTGCCAAACAGCATCTTGGTCTAATGTATGGTCAGACTCAGAAGAGATTTCGTTGGGCAGAAGGCCCAAACTCTCGTTGCCACGATTCCCCAAGTCCGCTTCGCTCACCGTTGGAGTGGAAGCCGTATTCCGAGTATTCGTGTTGCGGTTGTCTGCTATATTGCTCTGTTCGTACTTTTTTACTGCCACCAACTTATCAATGTCAGTTAAGACTTTCTTTGGAACGTCATGTTCAAAATAGGATAACTTCATCTTATCCATACGTTTATAGAATGGACTCCAATAATCTACCCTAAAGATGAACTCTTCTTTAATGTTGACCACTAAACTAGCTGACCAATCACCACCAGAGAACTCTTTAATGGCTATCTCGTCTGTACTAGACCAAAATACACTACCACCACCATGCGAATGCCACCAAAGAAACCTGACATTATTGCCATATTTCTCAGCCATCTTGCCATAATACACAGCAAGTGCATCAGCATCTAAAGTAGTAGTACCGCCAGTTACTTCCTGTTTCAGTATCACAGGGTCACTAGCTACCCAGTCACCATCCTTATCTTCCATGATGACCATCATACCGCCTACTTCAGTTTTGAACTTCTTATACGTCTCTTGTGCATAATCAAATACACGACGCATATCTTTACGCTCGATGAAAAACAAATTTCACCTCCCTTTTAGGTTAATTAAAATTCATTATCAAATGAAATTGCTCCACGCACAGATGTTGTATCTGTGGCCTGCACATTAAATACAGGCGGGTTATTCAGAACAGCATCAATCATGCGTTCAGAAGCAGATTGAAAAGTATCAACTGGTTCTTCTATTGATACAACATTCAACTCTTTCATTGCTTGTTGCTGGTCTTCCCATAGTGCTTCATTTGTAACTAAAGGTGGAATAGTACCCAACCAATAACCTACACCAAATTTCCAGTGTATTTTATTAGCTTGTTCAAATGATTGAGAAAATCTAGCAAGGCGTTTTGCTGCTTTCTCTCGGTATTCTTTTTTACCATCATCACTTTTCTCATTGTAATACGTTATACGCTCACCCATACGTTGCCTGAGTCCTGAAAGACGATATTCATGTCTAAATGTCTCAGTAACACTTGCAAAAGTCTTAGCAAAATGCTTATGTTCTTCAGGTAGCACAGCATCATACAAGATTGTAAGAAACTGAACAGTAGTGATATGAGGTGTATGTGCACCGTTCAATGACAAATGAGGCCAACTATTATCAAGTAATATTCTAAAACGCTCTAATTGCATTCTAAAATCATTGTCAGTGATAGTTCTTTGTGGCAATACATACTCATTAATATAAGTACGTATTGTTTCAATCAATGCATCATCTAAGAAATGCTCAAGAGCTGTCTTATTACGTACTGCTCTTCTGGCTTGCATCCTTCTCCATGCTGGATTGCTGTCTGAAAGTCTAAACTGACTAAACTTAGGACAACTCTCTGCAAGCGCACAATCAGTACAATGGTACGCTTCTAATCGAGCAGTATAATCTATGCTAGATTTATAAAACGTATTGTCCAGATTCTTGTAAGTTTCTTCTACATCACAACCTACAACTTGACGTTTGTTGTATTGGTCAATCCGTGAAGTCTCAAGGGTGCTTAACGCTGGATATGGTAGTGTATTCCAAGAATAATTCAAATTCTGGACTCTATCACCAAAGAAACGTTGTTTACACTTTTCCCAATCCCCAATACGACCATTGACTTCAGTATATCTGTCGGTTAACCAAGGTGGTATACCAACAATGAAGTGGTCAATATTGTTTTGAGGGTTAGTATGTCCTTGAATATACTTGGACAACCATTGTTTCACAAATACCAAACCTGATACTAGGTTCAGCTTACCACTAGCAGCATCAATCTCATTAAAGCCACCAGTACATCTACCTGATGTATTAGGTGAGATATAAGGATGTACTCTTCCTATTTCCTCACCGTAATAGTATGCTTTCATGTATCCCTGTATATATGTGTCAGATTTGTACAAAAGGTCTGTCAACTTATTAAATTTATCTATTGACTTACCTTTAGCAGCAATAATCTTACGATACGGAATATAATGTTCAGAGAGCCTGTAAATATCTGTGAGGTTATAGTACCACAATGTCATTGACGCATCTAATGGCATATTCTGGAGTAAATGTTCTCCAGTTCCATGCTCACCATGAGCACCACCATGTCTACCGGGGCCATTACCAGACATAGTAACCTCAAATAACTCAGGGTCACTTATCTTAGCTATGATTTGAATAGTAGGTATCATAGTTGCTTGATGTTCAGGGTTTTGATTAGCAAATCCCCCTAAATCTTGCTGTTCAACAATCAAAACATAGAGATTAGCATCAAAGTCTAGAATAGCCTCAACATCACTAAACCGTTCATACTTTTGACTTGCAATGACATTTACACTGCCTTCAACAGACAGTACGTAATCAATGGGTCTTAAAGCAGAAGGTCTAACCAGTTGATTAAAGAATTGCATTCCATGAGTCTTAATAATCTGACTAGAACGAATAACTTTTACCTTCTTGTTGAGTATAGATGCTTGATAGCCAATATAGCTATTAAACACCTTGGCAGCCATACCAGTGCGTTGTTTAAATTCTTTGACACTAGGCTCTGCTAATATCTCTCCACGCGACATAGCACCTTGTAATTCCCTCGCTATATTAAAGCTAAGTGAATAGAAGCTTGCGATAGCCTCTCTAGCATCATGGTTATGAGTGCTAATACTGATTCTTCTGGCCTTAATGCCGGGTTTGAACCTTGACAAGCCATCATGCGTTAGATACATAAATGCACCCATCAAATGATTACTTAGCTCTTTAAATTTTGCATTGAATCGGAACTTAGGTGTTAGGTAATTAAAGACAGGAAATTCCTTTTGTGGAATCCTATTCAATTCTTCTGCCCTTATACGAAACCATTCAATATGAGGATTAGGGTGTGGTTTATCTTGTGCATCACCGTATTCATCCTCATACAGCACATTGGTATCATACAACCAATTTGTAAAGTAATTCAAATAGTGTGTGATATCATAAAAGTACTTACGTACCTTGTTGAGCGTTCCTCCATTCATATATGAAGTAATTGCTCCTTTAAAATCAGATTTGTTAAGCATCTGACCTCCCTTCCAAGATAGTTAATATTATCATTCAAAAAAATGGCGTGTGTGGGATTTCGTACCCACGTTTCCAGCTCAATATCAGCTAGGTCTTAGAGAATGCTAGAGGAACACGCCAAAAAAATAAGGGAACCCGAAGGCTCCCTTATAATGTTCAACAAGTCAAGGTCTACTGACCACCAGTCTTGTTTTTCTTAACCACCGATACACGATCACCTTCACGGATACATGCATCGTCAGCAGCAACGATTGAGTTGACGCTAACAGACTGGTCAGAACCTAAATCGAGCTCCTTGCGAAGTTCAGCTACTGTACCAGAGGTAACAGTCGTTTCGGAAAACGTAGGTTTGAGGTTCATGAGATAGATAGTAATCTCAGCAGCAGGTTTCTTGGCAGGCATATTAGCCCTCCTTGTAGTTTGAGGATAATTCCTCGTTTGTGGATATGTGGCGTACCTAACCACAGATACACTGGCACATTGACACAATAATCACCCGACTATTATGATAAATCTTCAACAGGTACAGTGAGTTCAAAAGGATTCAAAGGCTTTTGTATCTGGTGTACTGAACAATTCAAGAAAGCATTACTAGGTAATTCATCACCAAGTATATGCTCTTTAAATAATTCTGATACAAGCTCTTGAAATTTCTTTCTTTCCTCATTACTCGCTGGATTATCAGTATATAAATCCAAATTGTATGATACGGGGACAGCAGGGTCTTGTGTCTTACTAGCTAATTTCTTAGCAGAAGCAGGGAAGAACTCTGAAAGAATCCCTAACATGAGTTGAAATGGGTCTTCAACTATGTCTTTTTCAGCTTTACCAACATTATAGTTCTTATATATACTATCAAAGAACTCAGTAGCTATCTCACCAATGACAGCATCAGTACCAATCAAGGTCTTGAGCACATCATCGTGAAAGATACTACGAAATTGGTCATTATTATTCGCACCAAGAGCACGATATAAGAATTGCTGTTTACTGCCTAGACCAGTTTGCATCCAGCTTTTCATCATTGCATAAATCACAAGAGCACCAGCTAAAGGAACATGGTCTACAAGCACAGCCTTACGCTGTGTCATGGGCGTACTCATGTCTGCCTCCCCAAAGGAACAAGTTCATCCTTAGTAGGTGGTGATAAGAACACCTTATGTTTCACCATAATGGCAGTAGGTGTTATCATTGCATGAATTTGTGTTGCATCAGCTAAGAAGTCTCCCCAATCTTGCTCAAGAGTCTCAAAATTATTCTTGATTGCACTCTCTAACAGATTGCTAGACTCAATAAGCTGTCTTGCTGTATTCTTCAAGGCTTTAATATCATTAATATCTTTAAAGAACAGGCTAGGTTCTGTCATGATAACCTTGCCTTACTCTGCTTACAACCCTTGAACTTATCTTGACGATTATGATAGATAGACCACCATATCGTTAAGCATTGGTTTAGAGTCTTGGCAGTAGCTGATATTGCACGAAATCTTGGGTGAGCTACCTCCCAAACCGTATCCTGCTTTTGAATAGCTACACCAGAGGGTAATATACTCAATTTAGCAGTAATAGGTAAAGCATGAAAAGCTTCAGGCTTCATAACAGTCATGAACACCTTCCTTCCATTGATATGTTAAAGAATAGGGGAACGGTTATCAATTGCTCCCCCAATACCTAGGGCATACCCACAATTTTACCATCAACAGTAATGTAAAGGGTATTACAAAACCTGCACTTAACAAGCTTGGCATCGTTCCAATGGTCATGTTTGAATGATTTCTTCACGGTTGCGAATCTATTATTCTTACACACTTGGCAGTTAGCCTTACCATCTTTGCGTTTCCGCTTGTTAGGTGTTAATGGTGGGCCTTGAGTATGGTTGTCAAAAGGAATATTCGGTTGAATACGGCCTTTGTAGCCACGCTTCTTGGCGGGTTTCTTTGTTACCTGCTTGGCTGGCACTGAATCAGCGTCCTTTGCAGGATATTGAGTCCTGCCAAACAAATTTGTAAACGTATTAGATATACGCTGTCTTAGTCCCATGTGTTACCTCCACGTTTTCAGGGAATTAAATAATTGAACGATATGGTACTTTAGGATACTGTTTACGTATTGCGCGAACAGTCTCTTCCTTTGCAACATTACGAAAATCTCTAGACCAGAAATTCATCTCCGGAACCATGTCTCCACGTAAATTCAAATAACCACAACTATCACTCCACACTGCAAGCTGTCTTGCTAATGTATCTCTATCAACACGATACCTTGTAGGGTTTTGGATAGATTGAATCTGTAACAACCAATACAACCAAGTAGGGTCAGTACAGTTGTCCCACGCTTCTTGTGGGGTACGTTGTGTCTTAATCCATTTAATAGCTTTAGGGCAAGCATAACGAACTTCAAGCCAATCAGCCCAAAAGTTCATCACTTCTTTACGTTGCTTATATTCATGCCAAAGCCTTGATGGTATATCCCAAAACCATACTCCTAAGAATGTAAGTGTCCCAAAGACACCAACAGCACCACTAATGATAGATGCCACAAAGAGTATAAGAATAATACCAAACTGAGTAAATTGGTCTACCCAAGTGTATTCATAGTCAATTGGTAACCCCGATAAGAAGTGAAGATGACTAATAAATATATAACCAAGCAGTAGGCCTAATGTACCGACCCATAATCCAAGCCAAGCGTCTTTGAAATGTTGTTTCCAAAGCATAATGTGTTCCTTCCACGTTTCTGGGTTATTAAGGCAAAAAGGGAGTGAGATTTGGTTTCTCACCCCCAATGTATATGATTGATTCAACCCATAATCAACCCTCCTTGTTAAGTAATCTTATTCAATACCTTTCATTGTCATACCGATAAGTAGCTCAGTAGACTCAGAATCAGTGATGTTTTGTTCTATCACTAACAGACCCTCAAATGATGCAAAGGGCCTGATTGGGTATTTTGATATCATACCTTGAGTGTAAGTTCCAATCCCTTTCTTGAGACAGACAGCTCTTACATGTGTATCACCACTTTGGTTTTCAGTGCAAACCATAATAATGGCTCCAGTGATGCTGTGGACTAATAGTTCTCCACGTTCAAAGATGATAGGTTTGATACATTTAACAATTTGACCAGCTGTTGTTCTTTTGTTCATAATGTCTCCTTCTAGACTTATGAGTTAAAATTTGTGGGATGACTACTGTTCTGTATCATCCCTTGAAGAGTTCCATGTTTCAACGAGCCCCAATTTCACTCTTTGAGCGTTGTCTACATCTAGTCCATGTTACACCTATAATACCCCTAGATTGGTAAGATAGGTTATCGTATCTTTATTCTTGTATCAATATTAGGTTCCAAGTGAATGACCAGCTATCATCAGCCAAGATAGCAATACACTTAGTTTGAACACTACCATCAATAGGCTTGTGGTCTTTAATCTTTATAACTCTAAGGATATCACCAGTAGGTTGACCAGCTCTATGACTACCATCCATAACATGAGCTTTTCGTACCAGTGAATTAACTTTAATGGTCATGGTTACCTCGATTCTCAGTGATACCTGTGTGGTAGAAGTTACTGTACTATATTATTCCCCCACGTGTACATATACATAAGGATAAGATTGAATGAGTCCAGATACTACTACCCACTTGTTAGGTCATCCCATTGAAAGAGATGATACCCAACAAATGAGTAACATCATGACTTAATGGTTTAACCCCTCAATTAAGAGGGGCTATTTTGTGCTAATAATGTCTCAACACGTGCAAGACGTATCTCGGTATCATCATTAATTGAGCTCTGAAGCTTTGCCCAGATATACTCTGCAACAGCAACTTCACCAGCAGCGATCATGGCAGTATGCAACTTCCATAGTCTTTCACGCTCTTCCGGTGGCATCTCAACTGGCTCACCCTGAAATCGACGAGCACCTCTTGATGCATTGCTAGCAGCATAACGGTTGTCACGACTACTAAATCCACCCATAGTACCTCCTAGTACAATAAGTAATTAAATAAACAATAAACTATCAAAAAGTAATCAATAATCAATTAACCAAAAAGCAATAGCAAACCCCCAATATAAAGGGGGTATCTTTATATATAAGACCGTATATAGAAATTCTATAAAAAATGAGATGTTGTTCCACTTACACCCTTGACATAGGGGGTAGCAAAGGTTATATTAGAGCGTTGACAATTAGATTCAGCCTTTCTGTTCCCCTGCGATGGTTCTACTGCGAGGCTTAGACATCGGGTTATAAAGTAACCGCCATAGGTTACCAGTGTTGTCCCCGGTATCAACGAAACGGCTTTCTATAAAGCAAGTGTATGGGTCATAGCGTACTGGCACTGTGGAAAGGAAGGCGGGAAACAAAAACTCAAAGGAGTTCACGACTCTCAGGGCGAAGCTATGCCTTGAGGTTAAACACTAACCAAATGATTAAACGCCACCTTGTCGGTGGCTAAGTAAGAAAGGCAACCAATGAATAACGATGGTGGAATAGATTTCGATGCATGTTTGGAGTGGAGAGATGAGACAAACGCTCTTCAACACTCGGAGTACATCAACTTTGGCTCAGTCTTATCAGACTACTCATACAATAACAGGAAACCCAATAGCATACGCTGGAATACCAACGAACACATTCGTAGGAACCATGCGAGCTACCTTAATTGGGTAGATGCAATAAAGGAAGCAATGGAATGAATAAAATACTAGTAATGCCAGTCAACACCGATGAAGCAGCAGAGATATACCAGAATGCTGTTCTCACTACGACTGAGCGACGTTACATCATTGAGTCTTTCCTGCCCATACCAAAGGAAAAGAAGGACGACGCTGAATACAAACCAAAGCTCTTGAAGAAGATATACCTACCTTCAGAGAAATACAGAATAGAAGAGGAATTTTAAATGAGCGAAGCATCAGCACAAAAACTACCTAACAGTGAATATATCAAGGCTGACATCAGTGACGAGAAGTATCGTCAGGTGATATTGTCTGGTGGAGAGATGTTCACAATAGAAGAACCCAAGACTTTGATTATACGTAAAGGTGGCGCAACCCATCGTGTTGTAACAAAATCAGGCAAAGTCTATTGTTATGAAGCTCCAGAATATGCAGGTCGCACTGCTTTAGTCTGGGAATCAGGCACAAACGAACCCGTACAGTTCTAAGGAGAATGATATGGCAACCAAAGAAGAAATACTATCAGGAGTCAAGCCAGAACTACAAATCATAGGTGGTGAGCCAAAGCTCCCTGAACCAGTAACAGCATATAATGAAGAGATACCAGAGAAACCTCAGATGCCTAAACTGCGTATTCAGTTCGTGGGTCAAAAGAAAGACCTGAATACCGAGGGTACAGTCACAGTGCATGGAGAGATGATACAGATACAGCAGTATGAGTTCTTCCTTCCGGAGTCTGAGTTTGAGCTTCCACAGTGGCGTGGGAGAGTAACCAATAGATGGTATTACCCATCAACAGCAATCAAAGAAATACACGTAGATGAAACTGACATCAAATAGGAGTTGATATGATAATTGCACTGGATTACGATGAGACGATGACCAAAGACCCAGCCATGTGGAGACAATTCTGCACATTGGCACAAGGTAGAGGTCATGATGTTATACTGGTAACAATGCGTTATAAGCATAGAGAACCTGTAAATACTGCTCTCGCATCATGGTGCAATAGGGTTATCTACACGGGTCGACAGGCTAAAGCTCCATATTTATTAGAACACTACAAGATAATGCCAGATATTTGGATAGACGACTTCCCATTTGGCGTTAACAACGACGCACCAGAAATGCCAGCAGCCAAACAGAAAGAACTAACCATAGAAATCAATGAAGGAGATATTGATGAGTAGAGTAGTAGTAAAGTTAGCAACCACCAAAGAAGTAGACACCGCTATGGGTCAGCAGGTACTCCCAGCAGAAAAAGTCTACGAATACCGTAACGCAGTGGTAGGCGATATAATGGAGAAATTCATTATTGTAAAGTGCCTAGTAAGTGATGCTCGTACAGCTCCAAAGGATGTATATATACCTATTTCCCCTCTCGCACTTATGGAGGTGCATTATGACGACGACGCTCCAGCTAAAGAAGATGAGCGTAATATAGCAGACACATCAACACCAAAACGTAAACCAGTAGAGGAAGAGGTAATTGTCGATGGATAATTTAAGTAAGATACTCACCAGTAGAATGATTGTTAGTGATGAAGATATGAATGATATGATACACGAAGTTATTAGGTACACTGAAAGTAGACCTAAGTATCAGAAGATGTGGCAAGATAACTATCCTGAACTAAGCTTTGAAGGGTTTATATACTTCAAATTCTCAGCATTAATTCATTCACTCCAACCCGTTATGCTTGATATTAAGTTCAAGTTGGACAACGGGGTGCTATATGGAGCAAGCTAAGTTTGAGAAGTTCATGGAAGATGTCATTTTCCCGCAGCTTAGAGCTGTTAGGAAAGATGGGCAAAATGAGTATACTATGTCTGATGACCATTTTGATAATTTTAACCGCATGTCTAACGATGTTGATATCGCTCCTCGCAAAGTTCTTTGGATATTCTTTAAGAAGCATCTTGATGGAATCTCCAACTTTCTGCGAGGCCGTACATCTCAACGGGAAGATGTCAGGGGGCGAATTAAAGATGCCATTATGTACCTCATGTTACTATGGGGTAGTATTGAAGATGAAAAACCAAGCGTCAAAACAAAAATTGTCAGTACAATAGGTACAGACTTGAAACTTGACAACCCACCACCACAGAGTTTCATAAAATAATGGACATCTATTCAATGGTATTATTGGGCAAGACCCCTACTGGGTATCCCGATTATGAATATGAAAAGACGGTTGCTAACCCCCTTGCAGGCCAATCAAGCCTGTTTGGGAGCATCGGTAAACCTACTCGTAAACAAAGGCAGATAGATGTTGGTTATATCCAGAAGGGCGAGAAGACTAATTTCTATGTAATGCCTAACCACCTAACCAAAGCTCGTGCTGTTAAATGGATTGGAGCAAATCGTTGGCATTCATCCAGACATAAAGACCAAGCAGAGCAATTCGTATATGGAGTACCTGCAAGCGATGAGAAGCTATAAGATAGGTAAAACAACACACCATGTCTACGAACTAGACGATGAGATACCAGAACACATACACCCGATAGCTGACTGGCGTGAATGCAAGAAGCATGATTGGGTTACTGCTGATGATGGTTGTGTCATCCAAGTTTTGAGATATGGCTCGATGAAACGGAGTAAGGGGAAGGTAAGAACCCGCAATTACATAGGAACCTGTACGGGAACCTTTGAAATACGTGAAAATGCCAAGATGGATACGTCAAGACGAGTAAATATATGGGCATTTGGTGGTAACATCTTACCAGAAGAGCGATTAAAGATACGTGAGAACTGTACCCCGAATGAAATAGTCTTTGTCAAGAAGATTATGGCGGGTACACCTATTTCAAAAGCGTACCTTGAGTCATTTCCCACCACTAATCCCGGCTATGCACAAGTAGCAGGAGCTCGTTTAGTCGCCACAAACAGAGTTGGAGAAGAAATGAAGAAAGAATTAGCACCATTAATGGAAAAACTAGGTATCACTGATGAGTTTATACTTCAGAAGTACTTAGAGGAACTATCAGCATTAGATGCGAAACCAGCAGATAGGCTGAAAGTTCTCGATACCTTTAAAAAGCTACGAACAATGGATGATACTGCACAAGTTCAGACATTACAGGTGGGAGCAGCACAGTTTTCTGGGTTTCTAGACAGTGAAATTGATACGGCAGCATCACCAAATGAAATACAAGAGGCAGTAATTGAAGAATAAAGCTTGTTTTAGTACACAAACCCAGTTAATTTATACACATGGAGAGCGATATGGAACAAAAAGCAGCCAATAAACCACGAAAACGTCAAGGAACCAGAAGATGAGTGACATAGACATATCAACAAGAGTATTCAAGGAAGGCATTACAATTCAATCAAACGGAATGGTTCGCCTGCCTGATGGTCAGTTTTTCGCTAAACTTGACAAAGAATTTGAATCAAATGACCCAATATTTGACCAATTTGAATTAGAAGAATCAATGAAGCAACGAAAGGCATATGAGAATGAGTACTAGAAAAGGAAAACGACAAATGCCCAAGGGTTACGTACAATCGGCTATTTTACAGCTTAATCAGGCAATTCAGATATTGCACAGCCGATTAGCTGACGTAGAAATCATAGTGGAGCATTATTATGAGACACACGAGGATGAAGTATTGGCATTTTTAGATAAGAAAAAGACCGAAGTTGAAGCGCAAGCAAAACTCAAGGCACAGGAGCAGACGGTAGATGACAGCAGTACACATAGGGAACGTAAGTCAGAAGGAACAGGCACTCCAGTTAGCAAAGAATGACCTGATTGCTTACGGTAAATTATTTTTACCTGATGATTTTAGACGTTCAGAAACACCTTTTTTTCATTATACGATAGCTGATAAGCTGCTGGATTGGAATATTCGGCAGCAAGCTATCATTCTACCTCGTGGACATGGCAAAACCGTACTAACTAAAGCAAATATTTTACATGACTTCTGTTTCGCAGACCCCAAAGACCCATTATTCTATGGCTGGGTTGCTGCTTCAAGTCGTATCTCCATACCCAACCTTGACTATGTTAAATATCACTTAGAGTATAACGACCGTATCAAATACTATTTTGGTACAATGAAAGGTCGTAAATGGACTGAAGATGATATTGAATTAGCTAATGGTTGTAAACTCGTATCAAAATCAAACCTTTCTGGTATACGTGGAGCTGCCAAGCTCCATAAGCGTTACGAACTTGTAGTGCTTGATGATTTTGAGGACGAAACCAATACATTAACACCAGACTCTAGGTCTAAGATTGCCAACCTTGTAACAGCAGTTGTATTCCCAGCATTGGAGCCAAAGACAGGTAGACTACGTATAAATGGTACTCCTGTTCACTTTGACTCTTTTATTCAGAGAATACTTGTAGGTTATGAACAAGCCATGAAAGAAGGTAAAGATTATTCATGGGATGTTGTAACACATAAAGCAGTTCAAGAAGATGGTACAGCATTATGGCCCAGTTGGTTTGGACATAAAGAGCTTGAGCGTAAGAAGAAATTCTATGCTGACTCAGGCACACCACAAAAGTTTTATCAAGAATATATGATGGAGGTTCAGAGTGAAGAAGATTCAATCTTTAGAAGAGACCATATACGTTATTGGGATGGTATATTTAAGCACGATGACGATTCCGGGCTTAATCTATTAAAGGTCACAGACCGTAATGGAATCGCAGTTGAGGAAGACTGGCGACCAGTTAATGTCTTTGTTGGCGTTGACCCTGCCACAGATTCTATAAGACGAGACGCTGATTTCTCTGTAATGCAACCAGTGGCAGTAGACTCAGATAATATGATATATACGCTAGACCCAATTCGCAAAAGGTCTTTACCAGTACTGGGTATTCCCGGCTCTGATAAACCCGGTATTGTTGACTATATGTTCAATATGTCAAGCACATACCACCCTAATTTGTTTGTGATTGAGGACACCAGCATGTCAAAACCAGTTATCCAAGCAGTACGTTCAGAGATGATGAGACGTAACAACTGGTCACTACCATTCAGGCCGGAGAAACCCGGTAATCACATGTCTAAGAGAGATAGAATACAAGGCATACTGGAACCCCGACTACCTGTTGGGCAACTTCATATCAAGAAGAACCATTATGACCTTCAGCGAGAAATTTTAACCTTCGGCCCACGTATGGCACATGATGATACTATTGATGCCTTGGCGTATGCCATCAAGTTCGCACATCCACCGAATGCGAAGAAGGATGCAGATAGCGGTGAATATGTATCATTTAAACCAAAACCCAGAGATTGGGTTACAAGTTAGGAGATAACTATGCTAGGAATTAGTCGCTTTAATTTTCAACATGCGCTTAATGTCATCGCATCCAAAGGGATGTTGATTGCTGCAAACCTTATCCCCGGTTGGGAAGTGAGCCATAAGTTTGGTCATAACACTGCCGTAGGGACTTCCTTTTTGGATATAGATGCTGTACCAGTAGATTGGTCTGCGTGGACTGCTGATTCAGTCGTGAAGATTACGTCAGCCTCAACAGCAGATGATGTCGGCAGTACAGGAGCCACATCGGTAATTGTGTATGGCTTTAACTTTGCAGGAGACAAAGTGCAGGAAACAGTAGCTATGGATGGTCGGACTACCGTATTAACAACAGCATTATTTTACCGTATTTATAGGCTAAGAGTTATTGCTGCTGGTAGTGGTGGAACAAATGCAGGAATCATCTATGCGGGAACTGGAACAGTCACCACTGGTGTACCAGCGACTGTATATTACAGTATCCCAATCGGTTATGGTCAGTCAATGGGAACACATGCTCACGTACCTTTTGGGCATAAAGCATATATCATGTCTGTTCATGCTACCACAAATGATACAAAGGGTTTAATTGCTCGTATCCATGCACATGCTTATGGTGAAGTTGAGAATGTGAAACACGAATTAGCTGGCTATGCTGGCTCTAGTGTGCCTTACACATTTGACCCACCTAAAAGAATAGATGGTCGTGCAGACATTCATTTGGATGCAAAGGCTTCTGCCTCTGGTGCTCATGTGGCTGGTGGATTTTCAATGGTAGTTATTAAAGACAGTAGAGTAAGAAACTAGGAGTAAATTATGGCACGAGAGAAGAAATCTACGCAAATTAGGCAACTGTTCAATATATCGAATGGTCAAAACCGCCATCAGTGGCGCAAGATTAATGTGCGTGGCAATGACTTCGCTCACGATGTCCAACTTACAGAGAGTCAGATTGATGACTTAAAAGCACAAGGAATGCCTTATCACACCGTTAATCGCATCTTGCCAGTTGTGGAAATGCTCAATTTCTATGCGACAGCGAACAATCCTCGCTGGCGGGCTGTGGGTGTGGAAGGGTCTGATTCTGCGGTTGCTGCGGTTTTCAGTAGTCTCTCTGAATATGTCTGGCATTTGTCAGATGGTCAAACCAAATATGGCAATGTAATCAATGACTCAATAACAAAGAGTCTTGGTTATATGATATGTTCAGTTGACACAGATATGGACGACGGAGCAGGCGAAGTAGTATTAGACACAGTACATCCTTGGGATGTCTTTCCAGACCCCAAAAGTCGAGATATGTTATTTCGTGATGCTGGCTATATTTTTATTAGAAAGCTTTTACCTAAATCGTATCTCATTAGAATGTTCCCAAATTATCAAGCCAAGATTAAAAAGGCTACTGGGAATGACTCTAATTATTATGACACAAGCGAAAAAGAGATTGGTGGTGACCAGCATCTGTTCAATCCACATGATGATTATGGGATGTCAGATGTTATCAACCCCGATGGTACACATGAACAACTTATCGAATACTTTGAAATGTATGAGAAGATTAGAGTTCCTTATGTGAACGTCTTTTACCGCAAACCTCTTACTAAGGCACAACTCAAGCAGGCTCAACAGGCTGCGAAGGTTTACCAGCAAGAGATTACTCAGGAAATGCAAGTTCAGTTAATGGAACAACAGCAACAGATGATGCAAGCCGTGCAGGAAGGCAAAATGCTTCAAGCCCGTATGGACTTGGAAATGCAGAAGGCTCAGAAGATGGCTGAACAACAGATTCAAGTTGCAGTGCAGGAACACATGAGTAAGGTTCAGGCTGAACTATCTAAGATTGAGAATAAGATAGTGTCTCAAAAAGAGTATGATAAATTGGCTAGCGTGGCGAAATTTGCGAAGCAAATTGTCGACGCTATCAAGTTCAACGGCACACGAATCAGACAGACTGTCATGGTCGGTGATATTGTGCTATGGGAAAAAGTTCTTCATGAAAGAGTGACTGAATATCCTATTGTTCCCTTCCATTACAAATGGACTGGTACGCCTTTCCCAATGTCGGCTGTAAGCCCACTGGTAGGTAAACAGATGGAAATCAATAAGATGCACCAGTTGCTTATCCATAACGCTACGCTGGGTTCTTCCTTGCGATGGATATATGAAGAAGGAACGATTGATGCTAGAGTTTGGGAGAAATATTCAGCTAGTCCCGGCGCACTTTTACCAGTTAAGCCCGGAGCTGAAAAGGCCCCACAACCTGTATTGCCAGCACAGTTACCCAACGCATTCTTCACTCTGATACAGAATGATAAGAATGACATGGAGTATCTAGCGGGAATTTACGCTAGTATGCAAGGTGACACAAGTTCACAGCATGAAACGTTTAGAGGGATGCTTGCCCTTGATGAGTATGGCACTCGACGAATCAAGCAATGGATGAAACAGTCGATAGAACCTTCTTTACGTCAACTAGGGAAGATTATACTTCAGTTCACCCAAGCAACCTATACCGCCAATAAGCGATTCCGTATCGTACAGCCTTCTCATATACTTGAGGAGCGTGAAGTCGAGTTCAACATACCGCTATATAGTGATATGGGCGAAGCAATCGGTAAGAGCATGGATTATCAAGCATGTAAGATGGATGTCAGAATTGTATCTGGTTCCACAATGCCTGTTAATCGCTGGGCTTATCTTGCTGAACTCAAAGAACTGTTACAGCTTGGTGTCGTTGATGACTTGGCTGTGCTCGCAGAGACTGACATCAAGGATAAAGAACGCATTGCTCAGAGAAAATCTCAGTATGCACAGATGGCAGGCAAGATAGAACAGATGGAAGAAGCTCTGAGCGATTCAGAGGGAACCGTCGAAACTCTGGAGCGTCAGTTGGTACAGGCTGGAATCAAGGAAAAGGTTACACAGGCTGCCCTAAAGGTAGGTGGAATGGAGAAAGACTATGAAGTTGCTCTCGATAAAATCCTAACTGACACGGCTGCAAAACAAAAGGTCTTGAACGAAGTTACAAGTGCAAAAGCACAAATGCAACAAAGTCAAGAGAAATCTGTTGACAAAAACAAGAATAATAGTTAGATTATTCGCAGGAGGTAAAAATGGGTAAAGAAAGCACAGGAATCGTAGGTAACCCCAATATTGACTTATCAATGGTTGATGACGGCTCCGACGGTAACGCTGATTTCTTTGAGGCCCTCGATCTCAAAGTTAATGGTTCACAGTTCGATTTATCAGGAGAAGATGATAATGAAGGATTCCCTGCGCCAGTCCCCCAAGGTAACCCCGAAGGTCGTAGAGGTGACGGTGTAACAGCCAAAAAATCACCTAAACGGCGGGAAGGCTCCAGTTCAAGTGGACAAACAGAATTAGAAGAACGTCTTGCTAACTTAGAAGGCCGATACTCTGATTCAAGCCGTGAAGCTCAACGGCTAGCTGCTGAGAATAAGGAATTGCAAGAACTAAAAACTTTTGCCCCTATTCTTCAGGCAATGAAACAAGACTCCGGCTTAGTTGATTATGTCGAGGATTACTTAACGTCTGGTGGTAAACCAGCGAAAAGTATCCAAGAACAGCTTGGGCTAGGTGAGGATTTTCATTTTAATGCTGATGAGGCACTCGACCAAGATACAGATTCTGGTAAGGTGCTTGCGACATACGTGGATAAGATGGTACAAAAACGTGCTTCTGACTTAATTAATCAGGAAAAGGTTCGTGCTCATCAGACACAGTTGCAGATAAAACAACAGCAGGAAGCGAAGGTGTTTATGAAAGAGCGTGGAATGACGGAAGAACAGTTCGGTGATATGATGGCACGCGCCAAATCTCATATCATGACGCTTCCAGACCTTGACTTAATTCTAAACCGTGAAAATGCCACTAAAAACATCGCAAATGCTCAGAAGAAGGAAATGCTTGAGCAGATGCAGGGTGTTAGAAAGCTGCCAACAAGCCAAGGTGCTGCTATAAGTTCTGATGATGGAGGAGACAGTCGCTCGCAAGACGACGTTCTCTTCGATAGAATGCTTAGTACAGAAGATAACTTGGACAACATATTCGATTTTGAAATATCTTAATCGGAGAATAATAGGAGAGTAAAAAAATGGCTGCTGAAATACTATATTCAAGTGGTAATGATATCGGTACTTTTACCGATTATGACCGAGACAGTGGTGATGCCTCGGCGTATAATACTGGTGACCTTCGGAGGCGATATAACTTTGGGAAACGTATCTCAGAACTAAATATTCCCCAAGACCCTTTCTTTCGTTTAGTAAGTAAGGTAAGGCGTGACCCAACTGACGACCCAACTTTCAAGTATATTGAAAAACGTCCCAGTTGGCATAAACGCTATGCGTATCCAATGGGCCACGTAGTTACAACAGATGATGATTCTTTTGATGATGCTACACTCCAGAACTATAATGGTTTAGATGATGGCAGTAATGAAACAATCGCTGCTGGCGACACTGTAAAGATATACTTTGCGACTGATTATAAGTCTGAAGGTAACTTGCAGAACGTCTATGGCAACTCTAACAACAAGATTGATGTCGGTGACGCTGGTACAGCCCCAATATTCTTCCTTCCTAATCAACTGGTGAAGGTGAATTTGTCGGCTACTGCTGATGGTGGCACTGCAATTAGTGACTATATGGTTTTCCGTGTAGATACTGTTGGAGATGCTGGCGACAAAACTATCCAAGCAGTAACACGCTCTGTCGTGCTGTTGACTGGTACTGTTGTTAAAGCTGCAAGTGGTGAATACACATCATATACAAGCAACGTACCAATCGGTGCTGCTGCTGATTTTACAGTATATAGCAAAGTAATCTCAACATCTCTAGAGCCTATGCGTTCATACGTTATTAGTAACGTGTGGGGCAAAGGTACTGGCGTACCCCAGACATGGAACGACCAGCCCTTCCTGACCAGTTATGGACAGACCCAGATAGTGAAAACTGCTCTGGCAATGACCAATACTGACCGGGCAACTGTGCTGAAGCTTGCTCCGAATGAATGGGAACGTATCTGGAAAGAAAAGCTCATTGAGCATAAATGGGACTTAGAGGAAATGGGTCTGTTCTCAGCACAGTCTGGAACATACCGAACTACTCAGGGTGCTGTTGACTTCATCGTTAATCATGGTAACGTATTCTCATTGAATACTGCTACCAAGGATTCTGATGATTTCCTTATAGATATGTCGAGTTACTTCGACCCACGTTACAACCAAGCTGGTGCAACAGTCTTCATGTGTGATACTGACACATATAACTGGCTGCATAAAATTGGTGGTTACTTCGGTAACAACGTGGACATCAACACCCAGTTCCGTGCTGACCTGACCGTTCAAGGTCGTGGTAAGCTCTTAGGTCTGGCTACTACCAAGATATTCACACCTTATGGTGATATGAATGTCATGCGTAATATCCACCTTGACGGAAGCTCTGTCAAGATGCTAGGTATCAACTTGAAGAACGTGAAATATCGTCCTCTCAAGGGTAACGGGTTAAACCGTGATACTTCCATCTATGTCGGTGTTCAGACTCTAGAGAACACTGGTATTGACAAGCGTGTTGACCTTATCCTCACGGAAGCTGGATATGAATGGTCATGTCCTGAGTCCCACGCAATGTGGTCGTAAGATAAACCAAATGGGGAGGGGCTTCGGCCCCTTCCCTTCCATAAGGGGTAAGACATGGCTTTAACTACAAGACAACTGCTTGAACTCACATCTCAACATCATCCTGAACTCGGTGAGACTCAGATGATTTTGTGGTTTAACCAAGCAATGGAAAGATTCGCAGATGATGGTGCTCAAACTAAGACTGCACATGACACATTCAGCACTGTGGTAGACCAGCAATATTATGATTTGACAGATAGCCTATCTGGAGTCCTATCAAGTATCACTCGTGACGACCAACTGATTCATATATCACAAGTACGTTATGGTGGTGAGAATATAGGCGAACTTATTAACCCAGAAGATGTGGAGGGCTACTAATGTCTACTTCAGATGGCAAGTATTGGTATATTAAAGACGATTCAGAGTTAGGGATTGTGCAATTTGACCTTGACGCTGAGTATGAGCCTATCATCGAAGGTGTTGAAGAAGTTGTAACTATTACAGTTTCCTATGAATACAAACCAGCAGAACTAGCTATTGACGCTCTGACTGTTGAACCTGACCTACCAGCAGAAGTACAGGAAGCATTGTCTTTCTATGCTATCTATCGTGGGTATCTGATAAAGAAGGCTACAAGCCCCTCAGAAGCTCAACATAACGCTAGGCAGGCCCAGATACACCTAACTATGTTCAACGAGGCTCTACGACGCGCACAGGAGCTTAAAAACAAAGATAAGACAGAACGCATACGTTTTATACGTGCTCCATACCCTTTTGGGCCAGCGAGGTAATATATGGCTACTAGATTTCAAACAAGAATTGAAGATTACGTAGGGGCTCGACCAGTAGGCATGGAATTGCTTGATTGGCAGATTGCTATTAGTGACTGGATGACTTCGGTTGCTAGAGTTGTATTTGAGGCTCTACCAGAAGAAAGATTAAGAAGTGTAGCTCCATTACCTATTGCAACAGTAGATGACGATGGTGTACCTGCTGATGACAAGAAGATTATTGCTGTTACACGAACTGGCTATGAATGCCTTTTAGCGCAGTCTAGACGTATACAAGATATACAAGACGACGGGTCTATCTACTTTGCGACAGATTTTAAGCCTTGGTATTATATTTCAGGTGGGTTGGTAAGGATATTTCCTGCTCCCACAGCCGAAGAACCTGCTGCGTTGTACTACATACCTATCCCAACAGTGGCGTTTGATGATGCATCTATCCGTAATTTTCCTTTGGAATACGAACAGTTAGTTGTACTCGGAGGGGCTGTCAGAGCAAAGCTGAGACAAGTAAGTGCATTAAGGGATACATTAGCTGACTTAACCGTTAGTGTTACTCTTGGTGAGTCCTTGCCAACTACCTTTAATAGTGGTGCTCCGATATTCGTGGCTCCTACACTAGATGTAAGCGCAGAACACACCGCTATTGCTACTTATATAGATACAGAGGAAGATGTAGAGCTTGGTGCTGCTAAGATGCAGGTCATAGACCGTAAAATTGGAGAGTTTCAAGCACAAATGGGTAAAGCTACTGCTGAGTTTCAAGAGGCATCGGCTGCTATCCAAGCTGAATCACAGGAACATCAATTAGAAATGGGACGCTATCAGGCTGCTGTGCAGGTTTGGGCTCAAGATGTTCAGATAGAGGTTCAAGAGTATCAGGCATCAGTACAAACTACTATGCAGAAAATACAACTAGGCATGACAGAGTATCAAGCTCTTAACCAGCAATTCCAGCAGGAATTTCAGATACTATCTGGCTCAGTTGCAGTAGCCTCTAGGAAACAATAGGAGATTATATGAGTGATAGAATCAGAACGGCAATCTCTATTACGCCTGTCGAAACGCTTGCAAGCTCGGAAGATGCGACAAAGACCAGAGATATACTCTCGCCAGTCACCAATAAACCAATCGCATCCCAAAGTGAAATTGCCCTTGGGTCGTTGGACAGTGCTCAAGGCTGGGCTTCAGGAGTTCCTGCGTACCAAAGTGCTACAACATCGAGAGTAGCTCAAGAAGGTGGTGGGGGAGGTTCATACGATTTTGTTTATATACGACATACTGGGTATAAATACGTCAGTTCATCCGTTTTGGGTGTGGCTACTTCTGCTACACTTGATATACAGGTGTATAGTCAGGGAGAAGCAGATTACGTGACAATAGCAAGGTTACAACCCGGAGATATTATGCCCTTTTTAGGATATGTTGAGACTGGGGCTATTTTTATTAAAGCAAGCACAAGCACAATAGCAGTAGAATATATGAGGGTGACATAATGGCAGCAGTATATGATATACGAGTAACAGAAGGGTATGACTATTCAGAGAGTTTTACATTCAATGATAGCAACGGTGACCCTAAAGATTTGTCAAGTTATACTTTTGACTGTGACTTTAAGGATGTTTTAGCTGACCCAGCCATAGGTAGTTTTGTGGTTAATACAGCTCAAGCAGCAAATGGGATACTAATACTATCTCTCAATAAAACTACTCTATCAGCCTTAATGGATGCTGGGGTGAGGTACTACTATGACCTTTTACAGATAAATGGCACAACTTACACTCAGTTGATGGTCGGGCGAGTTGAGGTTGGGGTTGGGATTTCCAACGGGTCATAATGGCTGAATCACAAATAATTCGGGAAGAATCAACTCCATCTCATACTATCCAATCGGTTAGTGCTAGCTCTACGACAATTAGTGCTAGTAGGCTCGGTGCGGGTAATGGTGAGGTAGAGTGGGACAATATAAACGCTACATATTTTAAATTTACATCTATACCTGCTCTAATAAGTGGGAATGTGTTTCAATGGTACAATGATAGTGATTTCCTGTTGGGACTCACGTTTGATGGCATCTTACAGTTTAAGGAACAATCAGCTTTGCCAAATTCTTTAACTGGAGGCTTGCTTTTCTATGATAATAACTTATATTTAGGGCAGAGTTAAGGAGGCTTAAAATGGCATGGACAAAAATATTACTTAGTGGGGCGGTTGTTAATGCGGATATTAACGCAAGTGCAGCTATCGCCACATCAAAACTTAGTGGGGAAATCACAAGTATCACTGGACACGGAACAGGAACAGCAGCTCTGGTAAATACTGGACTAACAGTCGGTCTTATTCCGACTATTGGAACTGGTGGATTAGAGGCTGACGACATATTGATTATTAATGGTGCTGGAACTGAGATGGTTGGTCTTCAGGCTGCAAGTGGTTTTAACCTTGCTCTTGGTACTGGTGCTGGGACTGTATCTGAAGGTGACCACACTCACTCAGGGGTATATGCGCCAGTTGCACACACTCTTGACAGTCATAGTGACATGGCTACGGGTAAGGTTAGTGGGGACATCGTGTACTATAATGGTGGTACATGGCAACCCGCGACTCCAGCAGAGGCTGGTGTTGCAACAGCAAGTCACAACCATACAGGAACTTATGCTCTTATTGGTGGTGCTAGTGGACAGAACTTCGCAACAAATGATTTAACTGTAGCTGGTAACCTGTTGATAACAGGCGAGTTACAGCAAGCAAGTATTACAGAACTGCTCGTTGAAGATATAAAGATCACACTGGGTAATGGAGCCCATAACACATCAGCTACAGATGGTGCTGGAGTGATCATTGACAATGATGCAACCGATGCTGACCGCACATCATTATATTTTGTTGATGGTACTGGTTGGAATTTTAAACATGGTGAAGATGCCGTAACAGGTAACCCCGCCCTCAAACTGATGGGCGCAACAACTTCAGCCGGAGCAGCATCACATACCGCAGCTTTGGGTATGATGCATTATAACACATCCGATTCATCGTGGTATATTTACACTTAAAAGGAGTAAATCATGGTAGAGCAACCAACAAACGGAAGGATAGTACAGTCGGATAAGGCAGCTCCAAAGCCTACAACGACTGGTATTAACTTCACAATCAAAGACACGGAGTTCCTACTCAAGATGTTTGGCAAGATTCAAACCTTTGCTGGACAGGAACTAGAGCAAGGCTCCAATACACTAACCAAAGTAAAACTTATTCATGATGAACTAATGAATAGGGTTTACGCACTTTAAAGGATATAAAACATGGCTAAAGCAAAAGTAAAAGAAGTAGAACAAGAAGTAACAGTCCCAGAGTTCCCAGAGATAGAGTTTACTGAGGGAGATTATACAATATTGTGGTCATTGGTAACTTCTGATAAAATCAACGTTCCTATCAATATTGCACCCGCCGTTACAGCGTTGCAAAAGAAACTTGAGGCAGTTAAGGCGTATTATGAGTCACTAGTACAAGCTCCTCAAGCATAGGAACCCACTTCTTCACTTTAGGAGGTAACGACGGTGGCATGGACTAAGATATTAACGACAACTGACGTAGATGATAGCCCCGTAAATGGGGCTTCTACGGTTCCAGTAAGTTCTAATTGGGCTTATGACCATAATGCAGGTACAGGCAATAGTAAACATGTGCCAGCAGCGGGGTCAGTGGGACAATTCTTACAATACAATGGTACATGGGCTACACCACCCGACCTTAATACGTGGAGAAATGTAGATGATACTCCTGTTAATGGTGTAACAACCGAATCTATCAGTTCCAACTGGGCTTATGACCACGCAGCGAGTTCAACAGGGCATCCAATAGATGCTAGAACTGTTGCCGTAGCTGGTGATACTATGACTGGCAACCTGACAATGCTCAAAGCCAATCCTATGATTGATATTAGGGCTTTGGATGAGGATATCGCAGTATTACGCCTTTGTGATAATGAAGCTGATACTACTCAGATGGCAAGGCTTGAGTTTAATACGGCATCATCTGACGCACTTCGTTTTTATGTAAACTCTACAACAGCAGAAATGACCTTGACAAGTGCAGGCGCACTAACAGTTCTTGGCGGTATGGCATGGAGTGGTGGTACTTCTGCCAATGCCAATACAGCCTATGGATGGGGTGACCACGCAGGGCTTTATTCAGTCCTAGCACATAACCACGACTCAGACTATTTAGGACTCACCGCACAAGCAAATGACTCAGACCAATTAGACGGCTACGATAGCACAGCATTCCCACGTAAAGCGGAAGCAGCCACAATAAGCAGCACTTGGACTTTTAATAATATTACAGTCTCAGGGACAGTAGATGGTCGTGATGTATCGGTTGATGGCACTAAGCTAGATACCATAGCTACAAGTGCAAATAATTATACATTTCCATACACTGTAAGTGCATCAGCAGGCAATAGCACTGTTGTTCAGAGACATTCAAGTGGATATATTTACGCTAACTATTTTAACACGACTCCAAATACCGTAACTAGTGGTGTTACGCAGGTATGCGTAGAAACTGGCAATGATGGGTTTATCCGTCACGGTTCAGCAGGGGCTATTCGCACATTTATTAACGTTGCATCTGGAGCCACAGCAAATACTGGAACAGTAACTTCAGTAGCGACATCTGGTTCTGTTAGTGGTTTAACATTGACTGGTGGCCCAATCACTACATCAGGTACAGTCACTCTTGGTGGAACAATATCTATTTCTGCATCCAATATAACTGATGTAGCACCTTTCAGCCAATCAGGAACTTATATGTCCCTGAGAGCTGGAGCAACAACGAAGGGTGATGTCGGGCTCGGTTCTGTAGAGAATACTGCACTCTCAACTTGGGCTGGCACCTCCAGTATCACCACTGTTGGTACACTTTCATCTGGAGCAATTCCATGGAGCCTAATCACTGGCGAACCGACTCATGACAATTATGTATCCTGGAATATGATTGATTCTGACGATGGAGTTCATGCAATTTCATCTGGAGAAAACTTCCAGATAAAAGATGGCAATGGATTAACATCTGCATACTCATCTGTATCGTGGACAAACGAGATTACGTTCACTCTCGGGACTCCATCTACAACAACTCAGGCTACTTCAAATGCTGTCACAGGGTCTAGCCATACTCATGCGTGGACTCACACTTCAAGTAGTAACTGGGATACGGCATACGGCTGGGGTAACCATGCATCAGCTGGATACCTCACATCTGAAACTGATAGCCAAACCCTATCTTACGCATCTTCAACTGGGATACTGACAATCTCTGGTGGGAATACTGCTGACCTTGGAATTGGAACGTCTGATAGCCCCACTTTCGCAGCGTTAACTATCACAGGTAACGGTACTTTTGGGAGCACATCACGCACAGCAAACACGACAGTTAAAGCTCTCGCCGGGAATGGTTACAATACTGGTTTTGAAGCCTATGGTCTTTCACAAGGTACTGGGTATATGTATGTTGGACAATCCACTACTCATGGTGGTGGTATGTACTATAATGGCGATGGGACTCCATCCTTTGCGACTGGAGAATCTACTGACCACATTACCTTTTACAGAAATGCATCATCAACCAAGACAGTAGTGTTTGATTACGGATATAATGATGGCATTGTAGATTTTAAAGTAGGGCCTACGTCATCTGGTGTAGCAATAGCAACAGTTAATACTAACTGGTCTGCTGCTGACATCACATCTGGGACTCTTGCTGTTGCACGAGGAGGAACAGGACTCACCTCTGGATACAATAATACTAACTGGGACACCGCATACGGTTGGGGCAACCATGCTTCGGCTGGCTATACAAGCAATACAGGCACAGTAACTTCGGTTGGTACAACTGGCACAGTAAGCGGTATAACCCTTACAGGTACAGTCACAACTTCTGGGACTCTAACACTTGGCGGTACAGTAGCTATTACATCTGCTAACATTAGCGATGTCGCTGCATTCTCACAATCTGGAACTTATATGTCACTACGAGCCGGGGCAACAACCGCAGGCGATGTAGGATTAGGCTCTGTCGAGAACACAGCATTAAGCACTTGGGCAGGGTCTGCAAACATCACAACACTTGGCACTGTTACTACTGTTGGTAATGTAGATGGTAGGGACATAGCTGCTGATGGTACAAAACTTGATGGCATCGAAGATAACGCTAATGAATACACGCTTACCAAGGCTGGTGTTGAAGCAGTCCTTACTGGAGCGATTACGACACATACACATGCTGTTGGTTCACATAACTTAACTGACCACGGTGACGTTTCAATATCGGCAGTTGGTGCAGGCGAGATTATGTATTATAATGGTGGGACATGGCAAAATGCTACATTAGCAGAAGCTAGTGTATCAGGCACAAGCCATAACCATAGTGGTACATATGAACCCGCAGACTCAGCTATTGTTAAGTCTGATGAAGCAGAAACCATTTCTGCCTCATGGAACTTCAGTAATGCATTAGTGGAAGTGGCTGATAAGATTGGTCATTATGGTGACACAGATACCTACATGACATTTGGAACAAATACATGGGGAGTCTATACTGGTGGTGGTTCTGCAATATCAGTCAATACTTCACAACAGACGACATTTAGTCAACAGGTAACAACAGCTAAAAACCTTATAGTAGGTTCAGGCCTCTCGATATCAGCCAGTGACCTTACACTTGCGACTGGTAACATTGTTGTGGCAGGCGGAGCTACTGTTGATGGTGTAGATGTCTCTGCGCTAAACATAGCAGTTTCAAGTCACTATTCAGACACATCAACTCACGGAGTTACAGGGTCTATCCTTGGAACTGAAGATGTAGATGATACACCCGTGAATGGTGCAACCACAGTACCAGTCTCAAGTAACTGGGCTTATGACCATGTGTCTGCATCAGACCCCCATTCAGTGTATGGACTGAAAGACCGCCCAGCATTCTTAGTTACTAATGAGGTTGCTGATACATTTGGTGTCGGCATACAAACTAAGGTTGATTTTAATCTAGAGATTTTTGATACGAACAGTAACTTTTCAGCAGACACCTTTACAGCTCCATCAGCAGGTAAATATCAACTGAATTGCACATTAAGGCTAGACAATATTGATACTGGAGCAAGTAATTACCAGATTAGATTCGTTACTTCCAATCGTACATACTACTGGCTATATGACCCAAACTTTACAGCAGATTTAAGCTATAATAGTTTTCAGATTGCTGAATTGGTAGATATGGATGCCTCAGACACAGCTTATGTTGCTGTTTACCAAGTCAGCGGTGCTAATCAGAGTGATGTTGATGGACAAACTAACCTATGGACAAGATTTAGCGGGTTTCTCGCAATCGAGGATTAAGGAGCATATATGGATATAGTAATTACACTTTCAGATACAGAGGCTAAGATATTACAAAATGATATTTTAGATATTGAGCAATGGCTTAATGAAGCAGTCGTTGGCAAGATCAATCAATGTACAAAACGTTTTTTGAAAGAATGGCAACCTAAGTTATTCGCAGATACCACTATTGACACCATACCAGCAAATGAAGCTGATTTAATTGCGTTAGTCTTATTGAGAAAAGACTACAAAAACAGAGCAGTACGCGAAGCAGAAGCGGAAGCAGAGTTGACAAAAGGAGGTTAGAATGGCATCACCATTAACGGAAAGGGAAGTGCAGAGATTCTATGACAAGCAGGATAAACTTGAGAAAGAACTCCTCGCACATATAGTAGAGGGTGCGAAACATCACCAAAAACAAGTAGACGTATGGGAATACCAAAAGGGACAGTTTGAGGGAATTGTTCTTCTCCAAAAAGAAATGATTACACATCAAAAGACTACAAACGGTAGGGTGACTACCCTAGAGGGTGTGAACAAGACAAGGAAGATTAAAACAGTATTGCTAGCATCATTAGCGTCAGGAACCGTAGCTTTAATAGGGTTTTTGCTCACAGCGTTCAGGTTATCGAATGCACTTGCAGATATGGTAGTATCAGGTTAAATTAGGAGTGGTGAGTATGAAAAATGAAATTACATTGACATTTACAAAAGTGCTGGTAGCCTACGGAGCAGTTACTGGTTCCGTTCAAATGTTTGTTAGTCCCTTTTTAAAGGAACCGATGGACACAACCGTATTTCTCGCCGTATGGGGAACCGCAGGATTGCTTCTTGGTTTATATAATCAGCAAACAAAACCGAAAGTGTAGCTATGAAAGAAATTGCTGGGTGGTTGTTAGCAGGAGCTTTACTAGCATTGATGTTACCGTCAGTGTTCAGTCCTTATAAAGCACCCATCTTAGATTCAAGTGAAGTTGTAACACACACAGACACTATGGAAGGTGAGATAGTTAGGGTAATAGTACCCGGCCCTGTCAGATGGTTGAGGGATACTGTATATGTAGATAGCTCTGGTGACTCATTAGCATCTCAAGTCGTACAAAGCGATACTGTTGAAGTAACTGATGGAACCTTTGTCTCAGCACAATTCTTTGCGGAACGCATCTTTGAGCCTAGAGGGTTCAAGTTTGATTACCAAGGCAAAGCTCCCGATACTATTAAGATTAAAGAGTCAGTTTATATCCTTCCTGATGGCTTAGTTGTACAGCCTTGGATGGCGTATACAGCATTAGGTCTTAGTGCTATCATAGGATATAAGATAGGAGATTAATATGGCTGAAGAACCAGATATCCAAGAGTTAAGGACTATGTTGCATCAATTAAAAGACTCTGCTTTTGTTGGGCCAATAGACTTCTCCCCAATTGAAAGCCCAGCTCACCTTGACAGGATGAGATTAAGTATAGAAGAGGCTAATGACTCTCTTTTAGCTGCTGGTCATGGGGCCAGCCTGTGGGATAGGTATTTGGATATTAGACATACGTTTGATAGCGAAATGATTCCTGACAACCTTACTGCCGAGGACTTTGGGCCGGAAAGAAGAAATTCTGCTGGCTCCCAGCAGGATTCAGATATCAAGTTTAACACTACAAGCACTTTCAATAACCCAGATGTTAGCACATATACCCATGAAGTATCGCACTTAGTGAATGAAAACAACAGAGATTTGCGTAGAATCTTCGGAGGATATGTGACAGATGCATTGCGCTCTAAGAATGATGCATGGGATTCATATTACTATAATCCAGAAGAGATACAAGCGAGGATAGCTAGCACTGTATACGACAGGGAAGCTGGAATCATAGATAGTGCCACAGCATCAAATGATCTAGCTAAACACGGGCTAGTAGCAAGACGCTCTAAGGAAATGCTAGAGGATGAAGATGTGAAGGATGCCTATCTTGACCTGCACTTAAATCATATGAAAACCATATTCTCAAGTTTATTCGGAGAGAAGTAACATGGCTAAAACCACCAGAGAAAAAACACAGATATGCCTTTTGGACTAGACATCCCAGACGTTGATAGTGTCAAAACTGACCTAGCATTTAACTATCCCGATGAAATTAGACAGATTCAGAAAGAAACTGGCTTGGAGAGTTTATGGGATGCTGTTAAAGGTGGCAGTGTTGCATCAGCAGCGTTTAAAGGCATTTTTACAAAGGAAGGTAGAGCTGATGCTGACATGGCATTTACTGACCTTTCTAATATTGGTGTCTTGAAGTCTTACATCGCAGAGGACGAGGAATACCTAGAGATGTTTGGGCAAAGGCAATATACTGATGAACAGTATGCGGAAGCCGAACAATTTTTTGAATACTATCCCAACAACTCAACGAATCGTTACCACGACACCCAAGAACAAGCAGGGCTACGTCACCAATATACTAATGTACTAAATGAGAAGTATGACCTTGAGAGTGTTAATGACTCGATTATAGGAAACAAGGCTCGCTTAGCAGAATCATTTGGCAGGCTACGTAACCTAGAGAAGAAGTATGATGTTTTAGAAGACGAACACGAAGAGCGTATCTTTGAGTTCGGAGACAGAATGGATGCCAATACTGCAATGAATTTTAGAGACAAGTACTATGATTTTCTAAACAGATTTGGCTTAATGAAAGATGGATAAGAAAGGAAAATAATGCCGTACTTTAGCAAAAGTTCGCAAAGAGAATTAGATTCGATACACCCTAAACTTCAACTTGTGGTAAATGAGTTGATTAAACACGTTGACTTCAAAGTATTTGAGGGACTGCGCTCTAAAGACCGACAAGCTCACTTAGTAGAAAGTGGAGCATCAAAAACAATGCACTCTAAACACTTAAAGGGATATGCAGTAGACCTGTATCTCCTACCGATTAATTGGAAGAACGAAGAACGATGGACATGGTTTATGGGCCTAGTACAAGGCATTGGCCTTGCGCTTGGTGTAGAGATAACCTGTGGTCGTGACTGGCGTAGGGAGTGGTTTGTTAAAGACAAGAATCATACAAAACGCTTCCGGAATGGCACATATGACTTTGTGCATTTTGAACTGTCTAAAACAGAAATCCAAAAGATTGAACAAGGAGAACAGAATGATTAGTCTTGAAAGAGCCTATTTCGTAAAGAGTATAGCTGATGAAAAAGGTGTTGAAGCAACATCAGAAGAATTAGGAGTCTCCATAGACTCCGTTGAACGTTATCTGCGTATCGCAGGGTCAGCTCAAGGTAATTGGGGAAAGAAAATGCCAAAGGTATTAATCCTTGACCTAGAAACGTCGTTAACGACATACCGAACATTTGATAGTAAACGCCCACAGTTCCTTCGCCACAATGAAGTAGTAACTGATTGGCATCTTCACACATGGGCAGCTAAGTGGTTATTTGATAGTGAAATGATTTCAGATGCACAGACCCACGATGAAGCAGTAGCTCATGATGATAAACGTATCACTGAGTCACTATACTGGCTTGTAGACCAAGCTGACTTTGTTATAGCTCATAATGCTCGTGGCTTTGATGTTAAGAGAATGAATACACGCTTCTTGAAGAACAAGACCAATGGCGGGAAACAGCCCTCGTTGTATCGTGTCATTGATACTCTGCTTATAGCTAAAAAGCACTTTGCATTTGCATCTAATGCTATGGATAACATATCAAGAGAACTTGGCCTAACACGCAAGCTCGATGCAGGCAGACCATTATGGGATAGATGTTATGAGGGAGACATGGACGCATTTGCTACTATGCTCAACTATAACGAATATGATGTACGCGTACTTGAAGAGGTATATGTCATGTTACGTGGATGGGAAAATCCACACCCCAACATGGCCTTGTATATGGATATTACTGGTAACGCCTGTACTGTATGCTGTGAAAAGGATACATTATTATGGAAAGGTTACTATTACACTAACGCTGCTAAGTATGATGCTTGCCAGTGTCAACATTGTGGAGCACATGGACGGAAGAGAACTTCGGCACTCACAAAAGTAGAAAAGAAGATGCTTCTCTCGCCAGTACCACGATAAGGAGATAAATTATGCCACGTGACTTGATAGAACTAAAGAAGTTTAACATAGGGACGATTACAAACGCCTCACTCACCGATGTCCCTTTGGAAGCAGCGACCAACTCGCTCAACGTAGACCCTTTAGCTGAGTTTGGACGGTTGCGTGGCATAGCTCAAGATTCATCAGAGGGACATTCTAGTATTGTCGTTGGTGAGTCAAATGTTGTAGACCAAGCAGTTGCTCCAAGTGATACAGTAGTCTTTATGACGAACTCTATTACTGGATGGCCTTCTTCTGGTACATTCTCAGTTAAAACTGAAGGAGTGTTTCGACTCTACACCTACTCAAGCAAGAGTGACATACTCAAGCGACTAAGCGGGGTTAACGTAGGTGCGAACTACATGGACGCAGGGGATACTGCCAAACTCAGAACTACCCATACTGCTAATTGGGTTAGACGATTAAATCTTGATAATGGTGATGCGTCTTTGATGTACTCATCAGCTATTAACCGATTTCTATTACACCCTAACATCTACAATGATGAGGGGGAGCCACGTATTCTTGGGGTATCTAATGAGGCAGCATGGACAAGCTCAAACTTCTCTAGTGTATTTGAGAATAGAGCATTACGCATTGCTATGGGGAACACAGAAGATACAGTGCCACGATGGGTTGGCAAGACAGACGTTAAACAATTCGGGGAATCATACGAGACAACTTTTATAGCAGACGCTAAATTAACATTCCCAGACAGCGTTCCCTATATCCATGATGCTGTGAAGATTGGTGCAACATTCATGTATGGGATAGCATTAAGCGGTAATGGGGTCTATAAGATGAACCTATCTACTGGAGACACTACGAATGAAGGGGTGAGTATCCTTGCGAATACTAGGGCTATTTGTCAGTACGATGCATCACACATCCTTGTGTTAGTGGAGGCTGATGGCTCATATTTCTTAAAGAAGATAGCTATTGCAGACCTAGAAACAATCGTTACCACATGGACTCTCCCAGATTACACTGGGCCTGATGGTATAGAGTATGCTGATATTATGTATACAGGAACAACTGTATGGGTGTCAGGGTATACAAGTGAAGAATTTACAGGCAGCACAACATATAAATGGCTACAAACCTTTGATACGGGAACCTATGCCTCTGGAGTGGTGGTTTTGACAGACAGGACTCCCAGACAAAGTGGCTCCACCTCTAATGGTGGATGGGTAAAGGCTAATACTTATTTTGATGCATACAGGGTACCGACAACGGGTACAGAGATGACATCAGCATCTAACCCTATCCAATATGTAACAAGGCTAGCATTATCAAAGGTTAAATCAGCCAGTACGAAGGTAGCTTTTATAGCAAGGCATCAAAACCAAAAGGTTAAGTTCGATGATTATGGTGCTGCTAGAGAACTATTTGAAAGCTATCAATACAATATAGATGGGACTAATTGGGAGTATCGCTCACAGATACTGTATATAGTAGGCACAACCTATACTCCGTCTAGCATTTGTCCTCAAGCTAAACTCAGAAACCCTGAGAGTTCATACTTTGACCCAGCTACTGTAACTAGTGGTCAGGAACTGCAAAATGATTTTGTAAAGGATGGTCTTAGCTCAATGCATGTAGCTACTGGGCCGGGACTCTTATACTATACTGATAACAAGGGTTCAGCGATGAACGCTCACCTAAGTTATGATTGTAGCTTAATTACTACTGGCGGTACAAACTATTCTCTTGGAACCTTAACAGAGGTAGCCCATGATAGTGCTGTCAAGATTCCCACATCTTCTACTACTAAGATTTATAGGATGCAAGCGTCAGGGCCTTACGGGGTAGCAGAGCATGATGATAGCACATTAACGACTACTTGGACAGATAAGATTTCTGGTAGCAATATTAGCATCGGTGTGGCAAATGCAGGTACAGGCTCAGACTTTGACGCTGCTAAGTATTACCACTATAAGTATTCAATTCTATATGAATATCAGCAGGAAACCCCTCTGACGACCTCATCAGTAGTACCAGCCCAATCTGTTGAGCACAAGGACATTAGTGTTGATATAGCAGATATATCCCTGTTGGATAAGCGCATTTCACATATTCTAGTGTATAGAGCATCAAGCGACAGCACATCAGTATCAGATACATATTACAGGCTTGTTAAGGCCGTGTCTCTGAATGATGGTAACTGGGTTACTAATGGTACTGGAAAAGATTTCGACTTCGTAGACACTCTTACAACTGGGGCTAGCTACGAGGCACGTAACGGCATATCAGAACTGATAACCGATACAAGCCTACACTACAAGCTTAACTGTGAGTTATTTAGCGAGCATATCGTTGCTGATGCATGGCACTCAGAACTAGGAGCAGTACCAACGTACCTATTCAAGTCTAAGCCATTCCAGTATGATGTGTTTGACTGGAGTACAGACTTTGTAAAACTCCCACACAAACCCAATGCTCTAGTAGCTTTTGGAAGTCGTGTGTACGCCATCAGTCGTGGACATATCATGAGAATTAATACTCAGAATATGGCTCTTGAAGATGTAGATACTGGATGCGGTACAGCAGGTCAACATACTGTTACTGTTACAGATAAAGGCTTTTATTTCATGGATAATAACGGAGTCTACTTTCACAATGGTAGAGAAGCCGTCAGAATCAATGATAATATCGCAATAGGGAATGATGGTAATGCTTACCCTTGGCAGTATTATAACATAGATGCTAATGACCGCATATTCTATCACCCACATAAAAAACAGGTGATATGTTTTGCTACTAATAACGTATGGGCTGGCACTCAAATGGGTCAGTCAATCCGTTGGGATAGATGGGAACAGCCTGCTTCTTGGGACTGCCTCTTCTATGGCAAGGATAGAGAGGTTCTATTTATGAACGGAGCTGTGGTAGGTGGCTATGCTCAAGGTTCTACTAAGCGTGACTTCGCATGGACAAGTGGGAATATCACAGCAGGGCAGGACTCTCAGGATAAGATATGGCAACGTATACGATTTACTGGTGATTCTATTACTCCATTTGATAATGATACAGTGACCATTTCTGTCGATGGAACTAGTGTAACCACAGATGATACAGAGGTTGGGCTACTCAAGCTTGACTCTGGTGGTGTACGCAAGGGCAAGGCTGTCACAATAGACATAGACATGGCGGGNGATGATACTGCTGCTGAATTAGACAGCATTGGAATCGTATTTAGAAGAAGGTATGTTAAATAATGGCTAGAGAAATTTCACAAGTTAAAGCTCCTGCTACTAGGGGTATTGAAGATAAAATCACTGAGCGTGCTATTCAGCATATAGTGGATGAAATCAATAGACTAATAGAGGCTGTTAACCTCAAACAAACAGTATTGGAACAAAAAGAATCAGACGGTTCTGAAGGTAATATACGTCTTGCATCTCGTGAAGGTGTATATTATATTCAAGGGAGAACTAAGGATGGATGGGCTGAAACGGCAGCTTTGACATTAGTTGAAAAGGAGTAACTAGGATGGTAGGTTTATTGATGGGTGTCGGGGCTGGAATATCTGCCCTTTCTGCGTATAATCAAGGTAAGCGACAACAAGGTGCATATAGCGGTATGAGTCGGAGGCTGCAAGAAGAGGCTGTCAAGATGGGTAACCTTGGGACTCAACAACAGCAACAGTTTGCAGGTCTTGCTGATGATGTGAGAGGCCAATTCGACCCACTTGCAGAGATGCAATTAAATTTCGCTGCTGACTCCACCTCTAATATGAGGGCAGTTGGGGGTATGAGCGCATCACAATATTTACAGAATCAGAAATCAGGTTCTAAGAGCGCAACAGCACAGGTTCAAGAAGGCTTGCCAGCATTACAGGCTCAACTAGAGCAGACTGCCATGCAATATGAAGGCATGGGACTCAATGCCAAGTCACAATATGATATGGCTGGTTCACAGATGCGTACCTCTAGTATAGAAGCACAGGCTGGAGCAGACTCTATCTCACCTTGGGGTAACATGTTTTCATCTCTTGGTGGCAGTGCTATGGACTTTGGTTTAGGCGCAATCGCTGCTAATCCAGACCTACTTGATGGTATGTTTGGTGGTGGCGGTGGTGGACAGACTACTGCTATGGCAAACTTTCTGAAAAAGGGTGGTGGTAAAGAATACAAACCTAATGGCGGTGGTGGCACAGCCTATGAACCCCCACCATTCACTTAGGAGACAATATGGCAGTCAATACAGGTATCATCGCACAAGTTACTCAACAGCAACAGCAAATATCTAGTGCCAGACCCTTACAACATCTAGTCCAGATAGCCTCACAAGCTAGAGCACGTAAAGATAATCTACAAGCCAAGAAAGAAGCTCAAGAAGCACGTTCTGAGGATAAGAGAGAAGCGCGTCTATACCGTGAAGAGGTTAGAATTGATGCTGCTAAGATAAGAGCAAAAGAGCGCGAACTGAATAGAGAAGATAGGAAGACTCAGCTAGTAATGAGTGAGTTACTTGGTGAGCGTACTCGATTAGAGACATCTCGTATTAATGCTCTTGAAGAGCTGAAGGCATTTAGTCTATCTGAGAATGATATTAATATGACTAATGCCTACCCTGACCTCGTTGACATGACAAAACAATTATTTGACCGTGACATCGAAGCATATAATGTCGAACTATTAAACCCACTAAGAAAATATCAAGCTGAGCTAGTTAGTAAATTAGGCAAGCTCAAGGCTGCAAAAGCTGCAACAGAAGCAGGAGCCTTTGATGCATATGGTGGAGAAAACAATATACTACAAAGAGTAGAGTTTGAAGAAGCCATGCAGATGTTGCGTGATTCAGGGACTAAAGAATGGTTAATGGCTGGTTATGAAGCTGGATATAAGACACCTACCGCAGCAAGTATTAGAACTGCAACCAATGCAGCAACTAAGCCTTACAAGATAGGAGCTCAGTCAGCTTATGGTGATATGTTGCTTGCAGTTGAAGCTGCTGGTGGGTTAGATGACCTAGTGACTGATGAGGTGATGGCGAAGGGCATGCCGGGATATACTGGCCTGCAACCATCTGTACAAAAGCAATACAAAAAAGAACTAGAACATCAACTACTCAAGTTAAAAAATATTAGTACTGCTGAAGATTTTATTGAAGGTGCTAATATGTTAACAGGGCAACTTGTTGATAAGGGTATCAGAGTCAGTATCCTCGATATTATATCACAAAGTGATGCTGCTGAAGTTAGTTATAACAGCATGGTAAACAATGTAGGCGAGATTAGGACTCTTGAAACTGAAGCTAGAGAAGGTTCATTGGCTGCAAGAAGTCTAAACGCGCTGAAAAGTTTTAGTAAGACACAAGCTGAAATATCTGCTACTGATACAACTGGGTTACAAAACCTTTATGAAGCCTATGCAAGCAGGGGTTTATACTCTGAAGAAGCATTACAAGCCATGCAGAAATCCAATGATGTTAAGATGGCATACGCACCAACAGTTTTTGACGGTTCGTTGACAGCTCCAGTTGATACACTTACTGGTGGCGATTCGATGACTCTTGAAGAAGCTAGAGGTCTCGATATGGATGAATACCTACCATACATATTCGCACAGGAATCAAGGTTTGATAATAAGGCTGTTAATAAAGGTTGGACAGATAAAGATGGTGTATGGCATGACAACGCATTTAAGTCAGTAGATATTGGACTTGCTCAGATTAACTCACAGCATTATGACAGAGGACTGTTACCAGCAATCATAGCACATAGAGGTGAGGCTGGAGGTCAACAGGCATTAGAAGCTATGAATAAATTCCATGCTGCTGTATTTGAATCTTATGGAGTGTCTCCAGACGATACTGAAGGCATGCAGAGACTCTTAGAGCATCCAGAAGTCAGTGAAAAAGCAGCAAGATATCTAATGAAGGATGCTGTTAGAAGAGGTAAGCATCCATTATTTGATTGGGGGGCAGACGACACCTCTAAGATAGGTACAGCAAGACGTATATTTGACGACCTAATGAATGGTGTTTCGTATGATGTACCAGAAAATATTATAGAGATGTATGAAGGTGGTATACCTGCATATAATTCTGGCGATTCAACTGCGGTGAATGAGCCATTACTACCAGACCTAGACCCTAATGAAGAGGCTCAGTTGCAGACTAACGACACTTATAATACAGTTCCAGACTGGATGCCTTCCACTTGGGGTGACGGGAATCGTGTCTCTCCAATAAACTTTAATCAACAAATGGAATCTGAACCATCAAAATTGATAGGTTATGACCCAGACTATGAATATGCTCCTCTTATTGAGGGAAATACTAGTAACGAGATAATGGCTAGATCGTTTCAAAAGTCTGGTCAAGAGATAATGAAAGCAATACAAACTTTACGGGCATTAGACCCAGAATCCGAGCCCAAGAAAACGCCATTTTTATCACGATAACCCTAAAGCCACTTGACTGAGTGGTGTGCGCGTAGCACAAGGAGTCAACATGCCCAAGACACCAGAACAAATCTTTGCACAACTACAAGCTGATATGAAAGAATTTGAAGCTACCCCACGCCAACGAAGCACTAAGAACAATACAGGGATTATCTCATTTCTAGATACTGAAGATATCACCACGCAAACTCAAGCACCCGCACAACCAGAAATGGTTTCAACACCCTACTCTAATGATACAGGATTCAATGACAATGCTTTATATGACTTCATTGGTAATCTTGCTTGGGGAGCTGCTGAAGGCTTATCAATGGGAACTTTAAGTGTAGCTGATATGACAGGTGATTCTGGGTCTTTTGCGAGAAGCATGGGCTCAGACCCTTGGGGAGAAGAGTCATGGGCTGGCAAGGTTGGCTATTCAATCGGTTCAGGTGCTTCAATGTTAGTTGGGCTAGGACTATTCGGTAAGGGCTTTCAGGGAACAGCAAAAGGACTGCAAATTGGCTCTAAGGCTATGACAAAGACTGCTACTGGAGAAATTATCGAGAATGTTGCAAAGCATTTTGGACAGGCTGATGATATTACAAATGCTGTCAGCAAGTTTGTGAACGATGACTTCATTAAATCTGGCTGGAAAAGTATTGATGCAGCTAAAAAGGCTGCCAAAGCGGAGACATCTGTCTTTACTCCTGCTCGTAGAGCTGCAAAGGTTAGCCCTTATGGTAATAAAGCAGGTCAGGAAGCAGTAGAACATCATTTTAGAAAAAGAATTACAGACGAACTTGGTGATTTAGCGGGAGATAACGTCGAAGACATCCTAAAAGAAACCATGAAAGCTGTTACTACCAACCAATTAGGCAACCTTTCAAAGACACTAGCTGTTAAAATGGGCAACGGTAAAGCAGCGCAGGTTGCGGGAGCAGCACTATACGAAGCTACACTCCTAGGTATGTATGACACAATAGGTGGGGAAGTACGAAACCTTACAGCAGATTATCTCGACCTAGGTGAAGAAGATTATGAATTTAAAGATTGGTATTCTAATGCATTGCATGGAGTAGTTGTCGGTGGGCTTTTAGGCCCAGCAAGGTTCTTACCCGGAGGCAAGGCAGTACAGTTTGGCAAGTCAGGTATGGTCGCAGATGGGAAAGCTATTCTATCAGCACTATATTACAGAATGAAACCTGCTGCATCTCTGAACCCTAAGAATATGCAAACAGCATTAAGGACAATGTTTTCTAGTGGTAGCAAGATTGATGCGTCAGTTATGGCTACCTTGAGGTCTTCAGCTCCAGAGTTGACTGATGACATGCTAACAAATGCTTGGGTTACAATGAGTAAGGCAGACCAAGCCATAGCAACCAAGGCATTTAGGCAGATATGGAAGGGTATGCGTGCTGAGTTACCAAAGCTAGTACCAGTAATGATGAAAGAGATTGCTGAAGATGGTATGAAGTCTTTTACTAGGGCAATGGTTGGGGCTACCATTATGAATGGCTCTGGATACTATGAAGCTTACAAGCAGGGTATACTTGGCACTGAGGACTATCCTATTGATAAACTCATCTATGACCAATGGATAGGGATGCTCTGGGCTAAGAGAGGGCATAGATTCGCAGGTAAAGACCCAATGCCTCAATGGTATGCTGCAACAAAGACTAGAGCTAACTCTCAGGAATTTGTTCACACCATGAAAACATTAGAGATGATGGGTGTCAAGGCTTCTAGTTGGGATAATGTTGCTTTAGCATTCGCTGAACACGATACATTCCAGCAGGTTAGACGGAAGATTAACTCAGAGGCAGTACAGGCTGAGCTTAAAACTGCATCTGACATTGTGAACTCCAAGCTAACCTCTAAAGAGGAATATGTTAAGTCATTAGGTGTCGCAGACCAAGGTGAAAAACGCACATGGATGGAATGGATGCGTGATGAACAAGGCGTACACCCACTTGATGCTGAAGCTAATCGCATCATTGAAGAACAAATTTTAGTGGCATCAGAACTTGAGAGAGCTGTTACACGAGGACAAGTTACACATGAGCTAATTAAGCCAATGACAAAAGAAGAAGCTATGCAGTATGTAGCAGAGCTGACCACTAGCCGTATTAAAGACCATAAACTTAATGCTCAAAACGTAACAGACTTAATCGAAGAAGCGCGGTTCGACGCGGTAAGCAAGGTTACAAGAGACATCAATGATGTTATGCGTAACTATATCAAAGACAGTCTGAAAGCCCTAGGAAGGGAAGTAGATGTTGACGATAGCGGGAATCTAGTAATGCCAGAGAGCATGTACCGCATGCTGACTGATATGATTGCCCGTAGAGAAACACACAGAGAGGCCACGGTCTTACGTGAAGCTATGAAGATTGCTGAGAAGAGTGGTCTTCTAAAGCGAGGTACTGGTAGAGCGTATGACTCACAGACTGAGGGTCAGATACTTACAGACCCAGAGTTCAACAAAGCCTTTAAGAACGTATTCAATCAGCATACCGAAGCATTGCATCAGCGTGTATTCGGTACTAAAGATAGTAGCTGGCGTGATAACATTGTAGGCTACCGTGAAAAAGATACTGAGTTCTATGATTTTAATATCCTGAAATCTACACCAATTTGGCATGCCATTCAGACACATAAGCTCCATGTGAGAAATCGCAATGCTTATAGAATGATGAGTGGCAAGGGTGAGGGTAACGAAGCTGAACTACTGGGACAGTTGCGGAAGCTATACAATAACTCTTCCAAGCTAAAGATTGCTGCTGATGAGGTAGTTGACCAAGACACAATGGACTTTATAGCCCGCATGAATAAAGCCTATCAGCTTTTCCATGTCAAAGGAGATAGAGGAGCAGTTGCTCTTGATAAAGGTGGTATTGAGCACGTAGAGAGCATTAAAAAATCCCTAGAGGGAGAGTTTGGTGACATCTTTAGTAGCGAACGATACTTCCAAGAGTTTATGGCATCAGGTTTAGACCAGTATGCGAGAGAGACTCTTGCTAAAGCAACACCGGGTTTGCGTAATATCTTTGCTACTATCCTCAATTCTGAGAACATGATAGAGATGCGAGGCTTAGTCACTCACTCTAATGGCAAAATCTTAATGTTAGATTCTAGTGCCATAGAGCAGTTAGTGAGTCGTGATGGCCCACTTGATGCTAAGACAAGAAAAGAAATAGACTCTTATAGAGACAACATTGAAATACCATTGAGAGAAGGTCAACGTAATGGAGCTCAAATGATTGAGTTTCGTGGAGAGATACCAAACTTCCTTGAACCAATGGAATTAATGAATACTATTATAGGTTTGAACCAATCAACTGATGCTAATAGGCTCCGGAGAATTGGGCAGGTAGCTGAAGCCATTAGTGGCTTGGGTACTGAAGTTGAAAGAATTACACTATCTTCAAAGCAATGGAAAGAAGATGCCTCGACTTCAACTATGCGTAATCATTTAGTAGAGTTAGCAGAGGTTACTGGACGTATCCAACACACTATTGAGTGGATGGTTGCGACTGGTGATGCTATTGGTTTGCGTACCCTTGAGACAAGGCTTGGACAGTTAGAGGCATTAAAGTCTAAATTGAGTCGCTATGAAGGTATAAAAGCAGAGCCTTTGAAGGAAGCTTTGATGGAAGCTGAACTCATAATGAATGGGTCACTTGAGAAATACATGGAAGAGACAAGGCTAGATGAATATTATGAAGTTCCTGAGTGGATAGATGACCACTACGGAGCTAATGGGCGACCAATACACACGCGTCCTTGGTCATCACATTCTAGTACCATCAGCGAGAGTGCTTTTATAGCAAAGTATTCTGATTACGGTGTGACTCCAGAAGGGTTTGCATCATTAACTGAAAAGGTTCAGTATGCAATCGGTAAAGGCAGGGTAGCTTATGATAGAGATAATGCTGCTAATCAGTTGTTCTTTAACGAAAAGACTAAAGAATATGTCGAAGCTGCTGATATTGTTGAATCTATTATTTTCCCATTTGTTGAGGATATGGCTGGGCGTATGGGTGGAAATAGTAGACCTGACTTTCATTCAGATGTTATGCAGATTATTATGAACCAAATCAATAGAAAACAAATGCTTACTTTGAGCTATAACGCTCCCGATAGGACTGGTCAAAACGGTACTTTTAATGCTGGGATGACAGTCACATCACGTTGGCATAGGGGTATCAATAGACTTCAACATCAATTAGGTCTAACTGACTTTGATGGGTCTATCATGATGCTAGGACAACAGGCTGTTATTGGTGAGAGACAGCTAAGAGGATTAGACAAAGGGCTACGAGATGCGATTGCTATCAATGCCGCGAAGGGTATGGGTATTGACATTCCATTAGATCAATTTATGGATGTGGAGAGTTCCCAAATACTTGAGAGACTCCAAAGTACCTTAGTTGGGGATGGTAAAGGCAATAAACCACAGTTTAGAGTATTAGAACTCGATGACAGAACGACTATTGTGATGTCGGCTCGTGGCCTACGTACTGCTGGTGAGGTCTGGAAGAACCCAGAATCACGTATACGGAAACAGCTTTCTGCGCTAGTAGATAGTCCAGAATTAGTTGACAGATATTTTGAGAATATTGGCTTTGATAAGAATGGCAAGAATGGTCTAGAGGTACTGGAAAAGCTAGTGTACCTAACTAGAGCTATTGATGCTGTACCACATGAAGTACAGGCAATGTTTATAGAGAGAACTGCGACACCAGAGAAGATAGCTAAGCTATTGAAATACGCTAAGTTAGATAATGCTCGTAATGGTCTTGCTCTTGATAAAACAACAGTCGAGGTCACTGAGAGATATTGGGACAAGTATGCTGGTGAAGATAAGGAAATGCTGAATATTTTAAAGCACTTCAAGTCACAGATGGTGAAGAATAAACATATGCGTACTATTGAAATCGAAGATGAAGATGGTCAAGGTGAAAAGTTCTTTAGCATATATCAACGTGGTAAAGCACAGCTCAAGCAACAGCTTATTGACAATGGGTATTCTATTGAAAATGCAGATGCTATGCTTGAAATACAAATGCAGAACTACCAAACAGCAGATGCTTCAGTAGTTAATGGTGAATGGTATCTTTCACTACCCCACATGGCAGCACTCTTGTTGACCAGAGGTGGCAGTAAGGATTGGTTTACCTTTAATGAAAAGGGTGAGGTTACAGGCTTTCAAGCTGTTATTAAACCAACAGTGATGAACTCTGAGTTTGGAGAAGATGGTTCGGTATCAGTACAGGTTGGTAAGACAGCCTTTAAGTTTAATCCAATGATGGATGCCATGATGAAGAATCCTGATGGAAAGACCTATAAGACTGATTCTATTACGTTTAGCTCTGCTATGAAGATCAACAAAACTAAGGCAGGAAAAGGCCAACAGTTCTTAGACAAGAGACTGAGGATTACACCAGCAGAGACAGACAACAGTTTTAAGAACCCCGGAGAGGGTTTGATGGACTTGGTTGACCCTATGGCACGTGCAGGTAAAGATTTAATCACCATGATTCCTAATGAGGCTATTCTTCTCAAGAGTATCTCAACAGACCATGATGGAACACTCACAGCAGCGTTCGGTAATCACTTATCTAATGAAGGGCAGAAAGCCTTGAATGATATGACGGGTAGCTTGGGAGCTGTATCTGATTTACTAAGGTCTTATAAGGACATGCACTCTAATCCGTTGAGCTTTAGGTCATCAATGGCTACCTTACGCAACTCAGCACTCAATAGAGGTGATTTATTCGCTAGGTCTATGGGTATTGAAGGCGTACTAGAGGCTGGTGGTGTTCCAGTATTTGAATATATGATTCCTCAAGCTGATAAAATGCTTGTATCTGAGTATCTAGGCAATAGAAACTTCACGACCAGTAGAACGCCTTATGGTGGCTACAATGTCATGACAGCAGCAACAGACCTGTCAATGCCCCTAAGAATTATCGAAGGTGGTTCAGGTCAAGGATACCAACGCATGTTTGGAGGCTCCGGAAAGGCATACAGAGAGCATCAAGAGACTTTTGTAGGTGGTATCAAGGGTATGGGTGACAAACAGGGTGTATCGCTCATCCTGACGCTTACACCAGAGAAGGCTGCCGAGATGAATGCTATACTTGGTGAATACGGAAGCAAGAAAGATATGAGCTTTGAACCATTAAAATCTGGTGACGACATTGTAGTAACTCATGATGGCTTTGTAATGGGGCCTCACTTGACTGCTATGAGACAAAAGGCTGGAGATAAAATCTTTGGTAGTGCAAAACGTCAGGCAGTTGGCAGAGAGCTAGATGCTCGCATTAATGGTGCTTTTAAGAAGGCTTATGCTGATGCCCTAGAGGGGTTTGAAGGTATGAATATAGCTGACCTAGTAGCTCACTTAGATGGTGAATATTGGGAAGGTACAGAACTACAAGGACAAGACTATAAATCTAACGGCGGTCGAATGGCAGCTAAAAAGACTGGATTCAAAGCAATCCACGTTGCTAATGTTGACCTGCGTACACCTATGGCTGGAATGTCAGACCGCGTTATCACTAAGGTAGAGAAACTATTAAGTGCTAAACGAGGCCCAGTTAGTGAAATGAACTACCTAGACGTTGTAGACCCACAGGATGCTGACTTTGACCTTGATAAGAGTGCGAGTTTCTTCGCTTTACCGGGTGCGGTTGTAAGGGACATCTACAATCTATCTGGGTATCAAGATGTTGCCACAGGTAAGTTATTTGATACTGCTATGAAGTCTGTCTTAGCTGACAACTCTAGTGATATGACTACCAAAAATGCCTACATAGCTCACCTTGAAGGTATGCGTGGTGGAATTGTGAGACAACACTCAGCAGCTACCATGATATACAATATGTTAGTATCTAGAGCTGGCTTAGATGGTATTGAGCCCGGCCTAGCACGTAGCTATGAAGTCAATGAAAAAGGTGGAGTAAGCCATGCTGTTGTCAATGACGGCATAGAAATGTTTAATGACCATGTGAACAGGTCTAAAGATAGGTTTAGGGTCACCTTTAAAGATGGTGGTGAGTATATCAATTCACTAGCCTACTTGAAGAACTTGATTAAAACGACTATTGATGTTTACAAGGCTACACCAGAAGTTCCAAGTGAATTTAGCGCAAGTAAGGCTATATGGTTTGGAGATAATGGCTTCCTAAAGATTGAAAGGCGTGACCAAGAACTCGGTTGGATTGATGCAAGGGAAGAATCTACTGGACGTACTTTACAGAAGGAAATGACAGAGCTAATGATACCATTAGGTCAGTTCTTCAACCTTCAGAACATGACAGAGACTATGGCAAATGGTACTCAACGCAAGATGGGCGTTACAGAACTAGTATCATCTTATAATGATGTGATACGTAAGGTTCAGAACCATGCTAACTTCACAGATAGGAATACTGGAGCCAAGCTTAATCACACAGCAGGAATAGCTGAGAATCTACTGGAGTGGCTAGGAGCTACATCAACAGGTAAACAGTCTACCAGTAATCACCCACTAGCTCAAGGAATGAAAGAGCTGGCTGGATATTTCAATAGAGAGATTAATGGAAAAAAACCTGCTACTGATGCTACTATTACGAACATGCTTAGTGGTGAGTTCAATTATGACAGGCAGACAATGACATCAGCATTGAACACATACATTCGTACTGAATCAGATTGGGCTCAAATGGGCTGGATAAGCTATGAAGCACAGAGAATCAATGACAGATTAGAAGAGATGCGTCACTTCAAGCAGACTAACACCTCTAAATATGATAGGTTACTGAAGGTCATGAAAGCTCATACAGAGGCTATTGGCATTATCAATGAAAAGTTGAATGGTCGTGTTGAGGCTAGAGGGACTATGATTACTAACCCAGAGTCAGAAAATCGTTTATTCCACAAGGTTGCTCATATTTACACTATCAAGAATAATGAAGTTGTCAACTTTAGGCGTGTAAGCAAGGGTAAAAGAGAATGGTTAAACAAGGGCGATGTTGTCATCTATAACCCAAGGGAGCTACAAGTTGAACATGATGTAGTACTGAAATCAAGAAGAGCATTTGCTAAAGCCTTTGCTCGTGATTTACCATCCCTAGAATATAGTGGAACTCGTGACAGGATTAATGATATTGCAGAACGTATGCCAGAGGAACTGTTTGAGGTTAGCCTACTTAATGATAGGTTTGCTCCAATGAGTTCTGATAAATGGGGAACTGTAAGTGAATTACAGCAACATGTACTTGCTCGCCATATGGGTAGAGCACATGAAATAGCAGGAGCAGATGGAGTTAAACAGTTGTTATTTAGGCTCTTAACACCAGTGATTGACAATAAGAAAATGGCAGTTACTGGTTATGACCCCGCTAATGGACAGTATATTACTCATGAAGCATATAGAAGTAATAGACATAATGAGAAACTTGTACTTGCTACTCTTGATAAGATGATGGCAGGCAAGGGTTCTGATTTAATACACCCAGACCTAGCCCGTGATTTACATTCCGATATTATACAGAGAATGACTGTTGAGTTATTAAGGCAGAATAACCCTACTATAATGGGTGATGTAATGGCACAACGCAGGCTAGAGGATGTGAGGAGACCATTAAAGATATTCCAGCTAACAAAAGAAGAAATACCTATTTGGATGACTCATGAAAATATCAAAGATGAGTTGGCAGCAGACTTAATGGCAGCCTATATGAACGGGACTTACCATCTCGACCCAATAGAGCTGTATCATCTGACTGAAAACGTTGTCGGAGGTAGAAACCTAAGACCAAGTGATTCTCAGATAGCCGAATCAGTAGCATCCATATGGGGTTCAAAAGAGCAGAGAACTATTAGTGCTGCTAGAGCCATACATGAAGATACTCCAGCAGTAAGAGATGCTGGTAAACATGCTGGTGGATACGGTGAGGGTACAGAGGTATCACTGAAAGACAAACTAACCAAAGAGTATAGTCACTTATATGAAAAAGGATGTGAATAATGCCAGTAGCAGGATGTAGAGGAGCAGCAGGTAATTCTAGGGTTCCCTCAGACGAAACCGCAAGACAGCTAAAACGAGTTGTTGAAGAAGGTGCATCAGTACTATCCAACCATGCAGCATCTAAGCTATATGGTTATGACAAGGACTTAGAGACACACAAATGGCTCTGGAAGAAGTATACCGGTAATCCTTTTGACCCTGATAATATCCCAATAGATAAGAGGGATGCAGATAGGTACATTCGTGGTGTCAATGAGTTTGTTAATAATCTAGGGAAGAAAGAGAGTTGGTTTGGGCATTGGTTTAAATTGCCGAAGGCTATTGCTTCTAAGTTCCCCGGTGGTGCTAGAATGATAAGTGAATTTGAGAAATCAAATAGTTATAACCAACGTACCTTGAGAGATGCTACTGGACATATCAACGGTATGCTAGAGGGTATGCAAAAAATGATGTCAGATATGAACTTCGATAAATCTCAATACAAGAACTTCCAAGAACTTGAACGTGCCTTATTAGATGCAAAGCCCGGTGAAGATGCAGGTAAGGTCTTGAGAGATATTACTAAGTTAATAGGTGACCCATCACTAGAGGGTGGCAAGAAAAATGGGGCTGAAATGCTTACTAGGTTTCGTGACCTATTGGAGTTTACGAAACAACCTGACCCTAATAAGCCTTGGGAAGAAAAGATTGTAGGGCATTGGAATACACTTCGTACTGACATGGCTCGTAATCTACATAATGCCTTGTTTACCACACGTAGAACATTACAGCGTATGAGATTTGATTCAAGTGATAGGGCTGGTATCGAGAGTTCTATGAAGATGCTAGATGAAGCTATGTCCTCAATGCTATTTCAAACAAGTGTAGATGCTAACCAACGTATACCTGACATGGGTACTGGTACTCACATGGTTAAAGACATGAGAATATATGACCCCGAATCTCGTACTACCAAACCTATCATGGTTACAAAGCGTAGAATGGTAGATGGTAGGGAGGTAGTTACTGAGGAAATAGCAGTTGGCATTAAAAAGTATTCGCCACACTATGTTATTGAGTTGACTAATGCTGTTAGGCAGTTATCAGATTATGCTCAGAACCCCCAATCAGCTATGAAGAAACATGGAGCAAAGTTTGAAGGGCAAAAGCCTAGTGAGATTGCTGAGAGAATCCAGTCTATGATTACCGACCAGATACTACCCGGATTTGCAAAGCCAAGAGGTAATACTGATAAGTACATAGCACTAGACCCAGTATATTATCTCAATAAGTATGTTCAAGACGTTGCAAACTATAACTTTAAGTCAAGAGTAAATTATGCTTTTATGGATGCTACCCACGATGCTCTCAAACATATTCGTAAGGTAAATACATCACAAGGAGCAAAAGATAATGGTGATTTAGCCAATTTCTCTGAGTATACTCTAGATGTATTAAATGAAATACGTGGCAGTACACTCAATCAGACTAGAGGTGAAATGAACAGCATGGATTACATGGTTCAAATCATCAATGGTTTTGAATATATATCTAAACTTGGATTAAGTGTCAAGGGTGGATTAAAAAATAGGGGTCAAGGGTTATTTAACTGGGTATGGTTTGGTGGGAAAGGGTATAAGAACAGAGACAATTTCCTTGCAGGTCATAACAGTCGTGAAACAACCGCTACTGAGAACAGAGATGCTTATCGTAATAATAAAGAAATGTTAGATAGACAACTAAAAAGATATGCTCTTACAGGAGATATTGAAAAGGCATCACGAACAGTAGAGGCTGGACAATCTGCTGCTACTGCTGGTTCCATTGACTATTATATGGTTCCAAAAGGATTCGCTATTAACGAAAGAGGAGAGCTAATAATTGACCGTTCTAGCAATGCTCTACGTGAAGTTTCAAGGAAGATGGGAGAGGCTGCTAACGCTTCTGCTATTACAATGAGATGGGCTGAGAATAAGAATAGGCAGAATACATTTGAAATAGCCTTTGCTTCACAATGGGATATAGAGTCAGGTAGACAAGCTCATTATGAAAAAGTTCTTATGAAAAGGTATGGTAAAGTCCCTACCCGTAAACAATTATTTGACCACATTGAAGATATATCTGGTAACTACGCTATTGAAATGGTGAAAACACTTCATTTTGATTATGATAACTGGGCTAAATCTAGAATCAACCGGGGCGACCAGAGATATATGGGCAAAATGGCAGGTGCTTCCAAGATAGTTACACAGTTCCAGCATTTTAAATTTGCATACTTCGACCTAATGTTCAATCTAATGAAAGATGGACTAGGTGATATCAAGGGCGGTAACTGGACAGCAATAGACCCTCTAGACGCTTCTAAGACTATTGTATCACCATCTATCGCAAGAATGATGCGTAGTGTAGCTATACAAACCATTGGAACAGGACTATTTGCAATGATTTCAGGCTTTAGTGTAGGTGGTTTAGCGGAGATGTTTGGAGATGATAAAAAGTCAGACGGACTAGTGGAGAACCCAATAGCATCTGAAGCAAGTAAGCTATATGAATGGATAACAGCAGATGAAAGTACTAAAGAAGGACTAGAGAAGAAATGGAATACCTACTATGGTAAACATCCTGCTTTAGCTAACTTAGGGCCTTTCGTAAGTGATGTATTAACTGCGGGTGAACTATTTGATTTTATTAATCTTACCCCAGAGTCTATTGAAAGTAGAATGGGTCTTGAGAAAGATACAAATGACCCTGACTGGTGGTATCGAGTTGCAAGAATATTTAATATCCAAGCAGCTAGGTCAGCATGGCATACTATACCAGCTCTTACTAATGGTCAATGGGAAAAAGCCTTCAGAATAGAAACAGGAATGTACAAACCACCAAAGTATATCAATGACTTACATGAGAAATTGATGGGTGGTATTCAAAAGGGTTATAATAAGGTGAAAGGATTACCGGAAATTAAACCTAGAGGTGGTACTTCGTTGTCAGTAAAGCGGAGAGAAGCAGCATTAAAATCACTTAAAAACTTATAATTTGGTTAGTGGTTGGTTGCCACGAGTGCAAAAGAAGAGGGGACAGTATTTCATGTCCCCTTTTCAGTTTTTGGAGCAGCCTCTTGACTGAACTATACCGCTTCTAACTTACTCCCCTAGGGGTATCATCGCTATAATGCGGTAACTGGAGTTGAACCAGTGACTTCCCGTTTATCTGGCAGGTGTTCTTTTTTGCTCCAATTTAATTAGTGGCATAAACGATGTATCGAACTTCATGCTCATAGTACAGACTACGAAACACGAAACGCACACTACACCCCTCGCTCCCATCGAAAGTCTTATCTGTAACGACTCTCACCCTCTACCACTAAACTTCGTTATCAGTCCTCTTGAGTATTTCTGACCAAGCAATAGGACGATAATCAATTTGTTCGCAACATACACTAAAATACATAGGGTCATCAATTATCTTATGATGTGTGTGTCCATGTATGTTTAGTATCTTTCGTCGCATTTCAGATGGATGAATAGGTATATGTGAAAGCCATGTGTTCTTATAGCTTATAGAGCCTAAAACATCCTTGAAAACCCAAAGATAATAAGCAGCATTAAGAGTATCATGATTCCCACGAATGAGTATTTTTTGACCTCTGAGACTTCTAATGATTTCCAGTGATTCCATAGTGAATGCTGCATCACCAAGAAGGTAGACAGTATCATTTTTACCAATGGCATTATTCCATCTTTCTACAATATAATTATCGTGTTCAGCTATACTCTTAAATTGAGTACGATACTTCAAAATGTTTCTATGTCCAAAGTGAGGGTCTGCTAGGAAATGTACTCTACTCATGTTTTATTCCTTATTTATGAGGGTCTTAAAGGGAGCCAAATTAATGACTCCCCTCTCGACTCTAGGAGGCAGAGAAAGACAGATAGTGGCTATCTATCATTCCTCAGACGGTTTTTTTGGTCGGTTATGCGTCTATTAAGTACTTCTAGAAGTTGATATGTGTCACTTCCATTCGCCATCCTTGCCAATTGGATACACAGTTCAGCCAATTCTATAAAGAACCTATACGCTTGTTTTTTTCTACTCATCACGCTCTATCTCAAATTCGTCATCTAAGTGTTTATCCATGCTCAGAAAGAGAGGGTATCTCATGACGACGAGAATCTCTCCTCTGTCTTGCTTTATGATAGCAACGTCACATGATTCAGGGGGTTGCATATAAGAAGCGATAGACTTACGAACCTTGTTCTGCACTCGGAAACTCTTATGACCTATAATAGCATCAACTTCCTCATGCATTCCCAAAGCTCTACCATTAGAACCCCATGCTCTTACAGCAGGAGTACCTTCAGCTTTAGCCTTATCTACACATTCTTTTTCAAACCTATTCCCTTTTTGTTTACTTGGATGAGACACTCTTAGCCTTTGCTTTCTTAGCAGGGGCTTTCTTCTTTGAGGATTTCGGAGGTGCGACAGGTGGAGGCGTAGGTTTACGCTTTAAATCTGCCTTAGTATTCATAAAGACTAGGGTAATTATCTCATTAGGTTTGAAATCAGGCCAATCAGCAGTGAGTTTCGCTAAGAATATATTGCGCTCTCGTCCAGCAGGATAGTAATAATTCTGTAACAACTGATTATTAATATCTGAAGCTCTCATAATCTTAGAGTGCAGTACAATTCCATGAGCACCATCAAGTCCATAGTCCACTTCATCACCATCCTTCAGTGTAGCAACACCTCTGATAGCATGACTCATGTGTTCTATTGCAGCATTCTTACCTAAATCAAATTTATATTTATAGTTCATTTAGTTTTTACCTTTAAGGGGTTCACGCCTTCTCAAACGACGACGTAGGGCCTTTATTCCCTGTTGTTTAAAATCAACATAAAACTCTGAGTAGACATAGCGTTGTGCTAAATCTTTGAAGACTTCTGCTGCATCTTCCTTTGTCAGAGTTTGTAGACCCGGTATAATCTTCATGTAGTGATTCTTACGTGACTCATGCTCTGTGAAGAACTCATCAATGAAATCATCCAGTTCATAGCCTATTACATTCGATTTATTTTGGTCTTTTGACATTATTAGTTTTCCTAACTTCTTTAATTGCCTCTCGGCATTTTATGTGCATCCATATTAATTTACCTTGAACTCTGTACGGCATCTCTGTATGAGTGTCGAATAGCAAGGTTGTGTCACAAACGGGGCATCTTTTGTTTCTTTTAGCCATGTTTGATTCTTTCTGTATTAAGAAGTAGTGAAGGCTCTGCCCACTTAGGCCTTCGATATATCACGTGCAGGACTCAAACTAACCAGCAACAGGGCTTAAACTTCATCAATCATTTCTCCTAAGAGAAGTTAATCAAAGAACGTTATAAATCACTTGTTGCGCTATGCTTTAACATAGCTTGGTTATTTTCATCTTGTTGTGGGCAGATTTTATTTATTCTCCGGGTGCGGGTTTCAATCCATGAACAAATGGCCTATAAACCAGTTCAACCCCAGCAATTTCCTTATCCTCTTTTAATGCTTCAAGGATACGTCTTTTATCAGGCTTAAACGATTGTACCATGTTCATGTACTCACGAGGTAGCTTGCTCTCATCAGTGATGTTGACAGCAGCTCTCCCGTCCCGTACCGTTATAGGATTAAATTCACTATGACTTGGAGTTGTACCAGTAGCTTCAAAGTGTCTCAGCACTAAGCCCTTAATAAACTCCTGTTTGTTCGATAATGTCTTTTTTGCTCTGGTGAGCTTTTTTATTTGGTCATCCATCATCTCAACCATCTTCTGGTTACTTTGGAAATACCAATAAACACCATCTTCTTTTTCTGCTAATTCAGTAAAGCGTTCTTCTAGCTGTACCTGAAGATACTTTTCAGTTTCCTCATCTCCAGCCATACGCATATCTGATTGCAGAAGCATGATGTCAGTCGCTATGTCATCAAATGTCCTTCGTGGACTTATACTTTTTTCTTTTGGTTTAGCCAACTTTATCTAATCTCACTCCTTCTAACCTCAACTCACAATCGAACTCTTCTTTCTCTCGATTAGCAGTTGAGTATACACGTAAGCCACGCATTGTTTTTGTGCCTTTCATGTATCGGGGTTCAAGGGATACTACCTTGTTTACATTATAAGCGACTCTAAACGAGCCCTTAGATGAGGCTATATCTAGTCCTTCATGGAAAGCCGACTTACTGACTTCCGAGATAACAAAGATGATTACATTATTATTACGAGCAACATCTACGAGTGCTTGACTTGCTTCTTCAACACGCATATTGGGGTCGTTTAACTTCGACTTAAATAGACCCATATGGTCTACCACAACAATTTCGGGTTTCTTTGGGAGCATTTGGATACGTTTCCCAAGCTCTTGAGGATACCCCATGTTATAATCAACTGTCAACCAATCAAACTTATCTTCAAGACCATTTCTGTATTCTGAATAGTGTTCGGCGATTTGCTCTTCTGTCCAACCTGTCTCAATCATGACATTCCGTATCCATATCTGGAGTGGAGACATTTCTCCTTCCAGCATATACGTGGGACGTTTGAAGGCATTAATCCAGTTCAGCAATAGCATGGTCTTCATAGATTTAGGTGGTGCTTGTATCATAACGACTTCTCCCGGTCTGATGGGAAAGTCTACACCTTCGTAAGTATGACCTAAATTGATACCGCGCTTTGAGGCACCTGATGTGAAATACTCCACAACAAATTTCTCCATAGCTTTAGCATCCATCTGAGTTGTACTTTTCTTGGCTTTAAAGAGTTTGCAAGAGGATGAACAGAACTTATCTTTCATGAAGTCACTACAACCATAGTTATAGCCTTCTCCATTATGACCTTTATAACATGAGGTCACGATTTTGTCCATTTCATCACTACTAAACTTGCGGTCTTCCACCGTATCATGTCGCTGTCTCCAATCTTCCATGATAAGACGCACCACACTCTCAGGGTATCTCCATCTCAGGTGAGAGGCTATACGTAGAGCAGCAGGATGTCTCTTATCTTCAGGATTGATTCCAGCAACCATCTTTTGGATACAGGTATAATGTGATGGGTCAGGGTTAGAACCAAGAAGTTCTGTGGTATTACCACTCTTCTTAATCTTAACATTCAAGGCATCAAAGACAGGTTCGCACTCTAGTTCAGTATAAGCGAACTTCTTCCTTGGTTTCTTAGCCATCAATAATATAGTATCTATATTTCCTTGTAGTTCAGCCACAGTCAATGGAATCTTCCATAATTTAGACTTACTATTCAGAGAATTTACAAGACGTATTATACGGGTTTTGTCAGATACACTTGAGTCAGCAAATGACCATATATCCTTATTCAATAATGCTTCTTTGACCTTTACATGTAGGTTCTTATCAGGTTTCCATCGAAATGCTGTACTATGGATACCGAAATGAAACCCACGACCAGAGAAGTAAGGTTGATAGGGTATATTGTAATCTTCCAAAAGCAATCCAAGGGCAATAGCCTTCTCTTGTGCTTTCTTAGGATTTTCACCATCTACGTCTAACAAGAATTCATCAGGCATGAATAGTAAGCCATCATAGTTAGCCAAGGTCTTTTTTTCCTTAACAAACTCTACGACATGTTCATCATAATCCCAAAGTGACACAAATGTATCTTGAGCTATACACTCCCAAGTAGTTGCATCTTCTGGTTTTCCGAAATGGTGACGATTATGTAGTCCAAATGCATACTCTTTCAGCATTATTTCACACTAATAATCTGCCATCCAGATTCTTTGACTCCACTTACAGCAACAGGAGCTACGATTAATCTACGTTGAGGGTCAGTGCGAATCTTGCGAAAGACACGTTCATAGGACTCAGGTGAACCGTGTGTCGGTTGTGACACACCTTTATAATTACCTAATGATAGTTTATGTATATCACTTGTCATGAAGTAAGGGTCAGACTTGTGCTGTTCAATATAATGAGCGAACTCAATAATATGGTCAGCGATTGTATTTATTTGCATTTTGTTCTCATAGGTAGACGACTAGGGGTGGCTAGCGCATCGCCCACTCACCCCATCACAGTCATCTAATTCTACATGTAGTCGTCAGCAGCCTTTACGGTTTCGATAACTTCAGCAGTTGGTGTTTCAATAACAGGAGTTTCTACACTAAAGACTTCGGGAGTTCCCGGTCTGTCTTTATAAGGATTACGATATTCCTCAAAGAAAGTCTCTGCTCGACCTTTGAAATACTCTACATCTTTAGCCGTATATGGCAATACATTATCAGACGCTTCAGTTTCAACAGGAGCAATACGGTCTAACATGCGAGTGTATTCTTTATCAGGGTCACTATCACTTGGCTCTTTGTAGAAATAAACCCACATTTGAGCACCGACAAGGTTTTCAGCCTCATCGTCAAATGATACTATTGCAGCACCACTAGCTGATTCAAGCACTTCAACAATACCAGCATTGGCATGTTTATAGAAGTTAGCTAGCACGAACTCTTCTCCATCTTTATTTGTCTTGGAAAAGATACGCAGATTCATGTTATCGGGATAACCTTCAAACCATACGTCGCGGAATGGTGTTTCATTGTTCCATACACCACCACTAGCTTTTTGTACTGTAAGCAATTTCCAACCGGGTGAAAAGTCACTACCGCCTGTACGTTGCGTTGATGTTCTCAGAGCCATTAAGATTTCTCCTCTTTAGCTTTTGTATCGGGGATTTCTTGAACTAGAGTTTCTAACGATTTTGTTTTACCTGAACCGGGTGTACCAATTACTAATATTTTAGCATTAGGCCATCCAGCTTTTTTCGCTGCATCTAATAGAACACGATAGTCTTGAGGTATCTCAGCAGGTAAAGTCTGAGTTCTATCTTTGGCATGAGCAAATGTAGAAGTCTTGTTAATGTGCCACATGAACTTCAATTTGTTGCCGGGTGCAGGTACTGTTTTCGTATAAACTACGAAGTCAAACCATTTAGCAAGGTCTTCTTTAGAAGAACCATCAATATATGGAATGAGTGGGGTTGAGCCATCATCAAGATTGTCCTTTTTAGCATGGACATTTACAATGAGATGACAAGGAATACGTGTAATATCTTCCATTTTCATATCAATGGCGTTTTTGAGTTTACCCCAACCATCAATCTTTAATTTACCATCTTTTCCAACAAGTGTACGTTGGTACTTCTTGGCTAACTCAGAAAATGTATCTAATACAAGTGCATCTAGGGGTACTCCCTCTTTGGGAAGAAGTACACGTGTTGGTTCAACTACATCAATATTAGCCAGTTTCTTCTTGATATTCATTATCTTGATATCAAAGAGTTGAGCTATGGTAGCCTCAAAAGCAGCCCATGAATCGGGTCTTAATACTGGGTAGCCAAACAAGTCTTCAATAAGAGTATTGTTACCTAATGTTTTGGAACCTTTCTCAAAATCGAAGAACAGAACTTTGTTTAAAAGTTTTGACAAATCAGTTTTCCTTATGGGTATAACGGGGTTAATCATCCCTTTAATATAACAATTTTAAGGGACAATTCAAGTAACTTATACCAGATTACTTATCAAACGGAAACCACCAATCACGGTCACATTCAGGACAATGAAGATGATGGATGCGTAACCGAGATGGATACCAACCATGTACCACAAAACAGTAGAAACTATTATGTGTCAGCCAATACAAGCTCTTCTTGAGCATAATCACATTCCTCTCCACTAATTTGGATAATAACAGCAATGCCATCTGTTTTTTTGACTGGCATAGCATGACTACCCCAGTATGTTGACATGGAAATAGGAGCTTTTTTGCCCCCACACCTCGTTACGGGTGAGATGTGAGGAGCAAATTTTACTCTATCTCCAGTTTTGAAAATATTCAAGCTGTACCTCGATGGAACATTGTTGAGCCTTACCTCAACTGGATTGTTTTGTAGCCCATTCGTGCAGTTCTTCTAACTCAGAATGACTCAGTTTAACGCAACCAAAGGCTAATGGTACAGATAGTACCTTGAGAATCTTGTTCATTGCTCTTATCATTGATGTGAAATTGGAAATCAAATAATAGACAGGAGCTGTTGTACTCGCAAATTCAAGCTTAATGTATCTACAACTATTCTTTTCAACACCATGAAAACGAACTTCAGTAGTATCTTTCAAGACAAGAGTAGACATGTAAAGCTCTTTAGGAGCCATAGGGCCAGTAATTGTAAATCGAGAATCATAAGAGCGCGTAGGAATACGAGGCTTATACCAAGATAATAGCATCACTGGGTTCTTTTCAAGCCATCCTTGACATCCATGTTCTTTTGCTATGCTAGCAGAATGAACTACACGACTAAATGTATTCTGGTTGAAGAACTTAGCATACATAGCTAAAATTGGAAGATTGGCTCCAAAACCTAAATTATGGCGTGTTGCAAAAATGCCTCTGGCTCTTTCTTTTAGGCTATGCAAGCTTTTGCTGGCATCATCTTCAAATTCAACAATTTGTCCTTGACGAAATCCAAATCTGAATGTACCTTTATTCATAGTACCTCACAAAGTTAAGAAGGGGGATTGCTCCCCCCTCAGATTAAAAACAAAGACCTTGAGCGAAAACATAGTCTTCAATAGAAACGACTAATTCATTCTCACGTTCATCATCACCAGCAGCCCATATCTTGAAATTCTTAGAGCCCGGTAATAATGTACCAAGTCTTTGATGATATTTTTGCAAGTAATGTTTGTAGTCTATCTGTTTAATATCCCAACGTACATCCATGTATTTGTCCACAAGTGGAGTAATGCCACGAATTTGTTCTGGGAAATAGACTTGGATATTTAAACCTTTTACTTCAGGGATAGAATTTAACATCTCTAACATAAAAGGTTCAATCAATAATCCATTGGTATATATCCAAATATCTTTATCGGCAGGCATGGTTTCCAATAAGTCCCACATAGCTTCCCAATAGATAAATGGCTCTCCACCATCAATACATATTTTATTGAACTCTTTCCAAGGTAAATCGGCAAGCCCAATTTTATGTATTATCTCTTGCGACCCCGGCTTTACACACCAAGATTGGTCGAGATTACTATCTTCTGTTAAAAGCAGACGCATAGTATCAAGTGCTAATAAGTCAGATATATCTTGATGCATAGGCATAGTTAAGCCTGCGCTATCTCAATACTACTAGGGATGATTGCTAGAGCTACTGGCCTTTGCTTATCTTCCATAGGTATCTCACTCATGACCACGATATGTTGCACAAGCTCATTAGTAGTATCTTGGTGGTCATTGATAATACCATTCAAAGCACGTTTCATGTATTTCACCTTGTTTTGTTCTTTCTTACTCATCAATGGGTTGTTAGCCATATTGATAAGGTCAAGGCGCATAGCATGAAACTTACTGAGCTGTAAAGCACGATGTTGTAATTTTGTACGATTGTCCATAATCACCTTCCTGTGATAAGGTTAAAATCAAATGGAGCCTTCAATACGCAAGACAGCTTCAACGGAGAAACGTTCTTATTACCGCAATCCAGCTCCATAGTTCACTCATTAACGCTGACAAGCATTAGGAGGATTAAAACCCTCTAGCTCTAGCGTCATGGAAGGGAAGTGAAACATTATGCCAGTCTCAAGTGGTTGACCAATAGCGAATTTTTTCACAGCATTAGTCATAAATGAACCAGCCATATTTGAGCAGTATGAAGTAGCCTTTGCCGTACATGGTTCAGGGTCACCATCAGCATCAGAATACCAAGTCTTTAAGTATTCTTCAGCATTGAATGGTGTAAAAGCATACTGCTGATATTGTTCAGCTCCCATACGTCCATCAAGTAATAAGACGGGCTTATCCTTATAGCGGTCTATTGTATCAATAGCTTCAGCTCGTGAAGACATCGAATCAAATCCAATTACTATAATGTCATTGCCTTGTGGTTCATACACTCGGCGGGTGAAAAGTCTGTCAAATGCCTCAATTTCAGCATCAGGATTAATGTTAAGCATCAGTTCTCGTAAAGCGTGAACCTTATAAGAATCAATGTGCGAATTACCATACTGAGATACACCAACATTTTCAATGCCAACTGTATCATCATCGTAGAGTCGTAGGTTATCAGCACCCATACGTACAAGTTGTAGACCACTTGAAGAACCAATAGCACCACATCCTAAAATGTGAATAGTATAGCTCCCCAAGTTGTCTACTAAATCCTTGTATCTTTCTCGGAAATCACTCACTAGGTAGTCAGTTCCTTTTGAGCAGCATCAGCATCAAGTTGCATCTGCTCCTCTGTTCCCTTACCTTTACGATAAGTGAAGAAATCCCATCGACTTGGTACTTCAGATTTCTCTACGTAAATCTTCATACGGTCTTTCGATGGAAGTGTAATCTGATGAATGGTATCATGAGAATCACACATTGTATTGATATGACCCACACACTCTTCCAAGTTGTTGTAGCTCATCTCATCAGCAATATACAGGTCAATGAATTCATCCATCCATTGCCAAACAGCATCTTGGTCTAATGTATGGTCAGACTCAGAAGAGATTTCGTTGGGCAGAAGGCCCAAACTCTCGTTGCCACGATTCCCCAAGTCCGCTTCGCTCACCGTTGGAGTGGAAGCCGTATTCCGAGTATTCGTGTTGCGGTTGTCTGCTATATTGCTCTGTTCGTACTTTTTTACTGCCACCAACTTATCAATGTCAGTTAAGACTTTCTTTGGAACGTCATGTTCAAAATAGGATAACTTCATCTTATCCATACGTTTATAGAATGGACTCCAATAATCTACCCTAAAGATGAACTCTTCTTTAATGTTGACCACTAAACTAGCTGACCAATCACCACCAGAGAACTCTTTAATGGCTATCTCGTCTGTACTAGACCAAAATACACTACCACCACCATGCGAATGCCACCAAAGAAACCTGACATTATTGCCATATTTCTCAGCCATCTTGCCATAATACACAGCAAGTGCATCAGCATCTAAAGTAGTAGTACCGCCAGTTACTTCCTGTTTCAGTATCACAGGGTCACTAGCTACCCAGTCACCATCCTTATCTTCCATGATGACCATCATACCGCCTACTTCAGTTTTGAACTTCTTATACGTCTCTTGTGCATAATCAAATACACGACGCATATCTTTACGCTCGATGAAAAACAAATTTCACCTCCCTTTTAGGTTAATTAAAATTCATTATCAAATGAAATTGCTCCACGCACAGATGTTGTATCTGTGGCCTGCACATTAAATACAGGCGGGTTATTCAGAACAGCATCAATCATGCGTTCAGAAGCAGATTGAAAAGTATCAACTGGTTCTTCTATTGATACAACATTCAACTCTTTCATTGCTTGTTGCTGGTCTTCCCATAGTGCTTCATTTGTAACTAAAGGTGGAATAGTACCCAACCAATAACCTACACCAAATTTCCAGTGTATTTTATTAGCTTGTTCAAATGATTGAGAAAATCTAGCAAGGCGTTTTGCTGCTTTCTCTCGGTATTCTTTTTTACCATCATCACTTTTCTCATTGTAATACGTTATACGCTCACCCATACGTTGCCTGAGTCCTGAAAGACGATATTCATGTCTAAATGTCTCAGTAACACTTGCAAAAGTCTTAGCAAAATGCTTATGTTCTTCAGGTAGCACAGCATCATACAAGATTGTAAGAAACTGAACAGTAGTGATATGAGGTGTATGTGCACCGTTCAATGACAAATGAGGCCAACTATTATCAAGTAATATTCTAAAACGCTCTAATTGCATTCTAAAATCATTGTCAGTGATAGTTCTTTGTGGCAATACATACTCATTAATATAAGTACGTATTGTTTCAATCAATGCATCATCTAAGAAATGCTCAAGAGCTGTCTTATTACGTACTGCTCTTCTGGCTTGCATCCTTCTCCATGCTGGATTGCTGTCTGAAAGTCTAAACTGACTAAACTTAGGACAACTCTCTGCAAGCGCACAATCAGTACAATGGTACGCTTCTAATCGAGCAGTATAATCTATGCTAGATTTATAAAACGTATTGTCCAGATTCTTGTAAGTTTCTTCTACATCACAACCTACAACTTGACGTTTGTTGTATTGGTCAATCCGTGAAGTCTCAAGGGTGCTTAACGCTGGATATGGTAGTGTATTCCAAGAATAATTCAAATTCTGGACTCTATCACCAAAGAAACGTTGTTTACACTTTTCCCAATCCCCAATACGACCATTGACTTCAGTATATCTGTCGGTTAACCAAGGTGGTATACCAACAATGAAGTGGTCAATATTGTTTTGAGGGTTAGTATGTCCTTGAATATACTTGGACAACCATTGTTTCACAAATACCAAACCTGATACTAGGTTCAGCTTACCACTAGCAGCATCAATCTCATTAAAGCCACCAGTACATCTACCTGATGTATTAGGTGAGATATAAGGATGTACTCTTCCTATTTCCTCACCGTAATAGTATGCTTTCATGTATCCCTGTATATATGTGTCAGATTTGTACAAAAGGTCTGTCAACTTATTAAATTTATCTATTGACTTACCTTTAGCAGCAATAATCTTACGATACGGAATATAATGTTCAGAGAGCCTGTAAATATCTGTGAGGTTATAGTACCACAATGTCATTGACGCATCTAATGGCATATTCTGGAGTAAATGTTCTCCAGTTCCATGCTCACCATGAGCACCACCATGTCTACCGGGGCCATTACCAGACATAGTAACCTCAAATAACTCAGGGTCACTTATCTTAGCTATGATTTGAATAGTAGGTATCATAGTTGCTTGATGTTCAGGGTTTTGATTAGCAAATCCCCCTAAATCTTGCTGTTCAACAATCAAAACATAGAGATTAGCATCAAAGTCTAGAATAGCCTCAACATCACTAAACCGTTCATACTTTTGACTTGCAATGACATTTACACTGCCTTCAACAGACAGTACGTAATCAATGGGTCTTAAAGCAGAAGGTCTAACCAGTTGATTAAAGAATTGCATTCCATGAGTCTTAATAATCTGACTAGAACGAATAACTTTTACCTTCTTGTTGAGTATAGATGCTTGATAGCCAATATAGCTATTAAACACCTTGGCAGCCATACCAGTGCGTTGTTTAAATTCTTTGACACTAGGCTCTGCTAATATCTCTCCACGCGACATAGCACCTTGTAATTCCCTCGCTATATTAAAGCTAAGTGAATAGAAGCTTGCGATAGCCTCTCTAGCATCATGGTTATGAGTGCTAATACTGATTCTTCTGGCCTTAATGCCGGGTTTGAACCTTGACAAGCCATCATGCGTTAGATACATAAATGCACCCATCAAATGATTACTTAGCTCTTTAAATTTTGCATTGAATCGGAACTTAGGTGTTAGGTAATTAAAGACAGGAAATTCCTTTTGTGGAATCCTATTCAATTCTTCTGCCCTTATACGAAACCATTCAATATGAGGATTAGGGTGTGGTTTATCTTGTGCATCACCGTATTCATCCTCATACAGCACATTGGTATCATACAACCAATTTGTAAAGTAATTCAAATAGTGTGTGATATCATAAAAGTACTTACGTACCTTGTTGAGCGTTCCTCCATTCATATATGAAGTAATTGCTCCTTTAAAATCAGATTTGTTAAGCATCTGACCTCCCTTCCAAGATAGTTAATATTATCATTCAAAAAAATGGCGTGTGTGGGATTTCGTACCCACGTTTCCAGCTCAATATCAGCTAGGTCTTAGAGAATGCTAGAGGAACACGCCAAAAAAATAAGGGAACCCGAAGGCTCCCTTATAATGTTCAACAAGTCAAGGTCTACTGACCACCAGTCTTGTTTTTCTTAACCACCGATACACGATCACCTTCACGGATACATGCATCGTCAGCAGCAACGATTGAGTTGACGCTAACAGACTGGTCAGAACCTAAATCGAGCTCCTTGCGAAGTTCAGCTACTGTACCAGAGGTAACAGTCGTTTCGGAAAACGTAGGTTTGAGGTTCATGAGATAGATAGTAATCTCAGCAGCAGGTTTCTTGGCAGGCATATTAGCCCTCCTTGTAGTTTGAGGATAATTCCTCGTTTGTGGATATGTGGCGTACCTAACCACAGATACACTGGCACATTGACACAATAATCACCCGACTATTATGATAAATCTTCAACAGGTACAGTGAGTTCAAAAGGATTCAAAGGCTTTTGTATCTGGTGTACTGAACAATTCAAGAAAGCATTACTAGGTAATTCATCACCAAGTATATGCTCTTTAAATAATTCTGATACAAGCTCTTGAAATTTCTTTCTTTCCTCATTACTCGCTGGATTATCAGTATATAAATCCAAATTGTATGATACGGGGACAGCAGGGTCTTGTGTCTTACTAGCTAATTTCTTAGCAGAAGCAGGGAAGAACTCTGAAAGAATCCCTAACATGAGTTGAAATGGGTCTTCAACTATGTCTTTTTCAGCTTTACCAACATTATAGTTCTTATATATACTATCAAAGAACTCAGTAGCTATCTCACCAATGACAGCATCAGTACCAATCAAGGTCTTGAGCACATCATCGTGAAAGATACTACGAAATTGGTCATTATTATTCGCACCAAGAGCACGATATAAGAATTGCTGTTTACTGCCTAGACCAGTTTGCATCCAGCTTTTCATCATTGCATAAATCACAAGAGCACCAGCTAAAGGAACATGGTCTACAAGCACAGCCTTACGCTGTGTCATGGGCGTACTCATGTCTGCCTCCCCAAAGGAACAAGTTCATCCTTAGTAGGTGGTGATAAGAACACCTTATGTTTCACCATAATGGCAGTAGGTGTTATCATTGCATGAATTTGTGTTGCATCAGCTAAGAAGTCTCCCCAATCTTGCTCAAGAGTCTCAAAATTATTCTTGATTGCACTCTCTAACAGATTGCTAGACTCAATAAGCTGTCTTGCTGTATTCTTCAAGGCTTTAATATCATTAATATCTTTAAAGAACAGGCTAGGTTCTGTCATGATAACCTTGCCTTACTCTGCTTACAACCCTTGAACTTATCTTGACGATTATGATAGATAGACCACCATATCGTTAAGCATTGGTTTAGAGTCTTGGCAGTAGCTGATATTGCACGAAATCTTGGGTGAGCTACCTCCCAAACCGTATCCTGCTTTTGAATAGCTACACCAGAGGGTAATATACTCAATTTAGCAGTAATAGGTAAAGCATGAAAAGCTTCAGGCTTCATAACAGTCATGAACACCTTCCTTCCATTGATATGTTAAAGAATAGGGGAACGGTTATCAATTGCTCCCCCAATACCTAGGGCATACCCACAATTTTACCATCAACAGTAATGTAAAGGGTATTACAAAACCTGCACTTAACAAGCTTGGCATCGTTCCAATGGTCATGTTTGAATGATTTCTTCACGGTTGCGAATCTATTATTCTTACACACTTGGCAGTTAGCCTTACCATCTTTGCGTTTCCGCTTGTTAGGTGTTAATGGTGGGCCTTGAGTATGGTTGTCAAAAGGAATATTCGGTTGAATACGGCCTTTGTAGCCACGCTTCTTGGCGGGTTTCTTTGTTACCTGCTTGGCTGGCACTGAATCAGCGTCCTTTGCAGGATATTGAGTCCTGCCAAACAAATTTGTAAACGTATTAGATATACGCTGTCTTAGTCCCATGTGTTACCTCCACGTTTTCAGGGAATTAAATAATTGAACGATATGGTACTTTAGGATACTGTTTACGTATTGCGCGAACAGTCTCTTCCTTTGCAACATTACGAAAATCTCTAGACCAGAAATTCATCTCCGGAACCATGTCTCCACGTAAATTCAAATAACCACAACTATCACTCCACACTGCAAGCTGTCTTGCTAATGTATCTCTATCAACACGATACCTTGTAGGGTTTTGGATAGATTGAATCTGTAACAACCAATACAACCAAGTAGGGTCAGTACAGTTGTCCCACGCTTCTTGTGGGGTACGTTGTGTCTTAATCCATTTAATAGCTTTAGGGCAAGCATAACGAACTTCAAGCCAATCAGCCCAAAAGTTCATCACTTCTTTACGTTGCTTATATTCATGCCAAAGCCTTGATGGTATATCCCAAAACCATACTCCTAAGAATGTAAGTGTCCCAAAGACACCAACAGCACCACTAATGATAGATGCCACAAAGAGTATAAGAATAATACCAAACTGAGTAAATTGGTCTACCCAAGTGTATTCATAGTCAATTGGTAACCCCGATAAGAAGTGAAGATGACTAATAAATATATAACCAAGCAGTAGGCCTAATGTACCGACCCATAATCCAAGCCAAGCGTCTTTGAAATGTTGTTTCCAAAGCATAATGTGTTCCTTCCACGTTTCTGGGTTATTAAGGCAAAAAGGGAGTGAGATTTGGTTTCTCACCCCCAATGTATATGATTGATTCAACCCATAATCAACCCTCCTTGTTAAGTAATCTTATTCAATACCTTTCATTGTCATACCGATAAGTAGCTCAGTAGACTCAGAATCAGTGATGTTTTGTTCTATCACTAACAGACCCTCAAATGATGCAAAGGGCCTGATTGGGTATTTTGATATCATACCTTGAGTGTAAGTTCCAATCCCTTTCTTGAGACAGACAGCTCTTACATGTGTATCACCACTTTGGTTTTCAGTGCAAACCATAATAATGGCTCCAGTGATGCTGTGGACTAATAGTTCTCCACGTTCAAAGATGATAGGTTTGATACATTTAACAATTTGACCAGCTGTTGTTCTTTTGTTCATAATGTCTCCTTCTAGACTTATGAGTTAAAATTTGTGGGATGACTACTGTTCTGTATCATCCCTTGAAGAGTTCCATGTTTCAACGAGCCCCAATTTCACTCTTTGAGCGTTGTCTACATCTAGTCCATGTTACACCTATAATACCCCTAGATTGGTAAGATAGGTTATCGTATCTTTATTCTTGTATCAATATTAGGTTCCAAGTGAATGACCAGCTATCATCAGCCAAGATAGCAATACACTTAGTTTGAACACTACCATCAATAGGCTTGTGGTCTTTAATCTTTATAACTCTAAGGATATCACCAGTAGGTTGACCAGCTCTATGACTACCATCCATAACATGAGCTTTTCGTACCAGTGAATTAACTTTAATGGTCATGGTTACCTCGATTCTCAGTGATACCTGTGTGGTAGAAGTTACTGTACTATATTATTCCCCCACGTGTACATATACATAAGGATAAGATTGAATGAGTCCAGATACTACTACCCACTTGTTAGGTCATCCCATTGAAAGAGATGATACCCAACAAATGAGTAACATCATGACTTAATGGTTTAACCCCTCAATTAAGAGGGGCTATTTTGTGCTAATAATGTCTCAACACGTGCAAGACGTATCTCGGTATCATCATTAATTGAGCTCTGAAGCTTTGCCCAGATATACTCTGCAACAGCAACTTCACCAGCAGCGATCATGGCAGTATGCAACTTCCATAGTCTTTCACGCTCTTCCGGTGGCATCTCAACTGGCTCACCCTGAAATCGACGAGCACCTCTTGATGCATTGCTAGCAGCATAACGGTTGTCACGACTACTAAATCCACCCATAGTACCTCCTAGTACAATAAGTAATTAAATAAACAATAAACTATCAAAAAGTAATCAATAATCAATTAACCAAAAAGCAATAGCAAACCCCCAATATAAAGGGGGTATCTTTATATATAAGACCGTATATAGAAATTCTATAAAAAATGAGATGTTGTTCCACTTACACCCTTGACATAGGGGGTAGCAAAGGTTATATTAGAGCGTTGACAATTAGATTCAGCCTTTCTGTTCCCCTGCGATGGTTCTACTGCGAGGCTTAGACATCGGGTTATAAAGTAACCGCCATAGGTTACCAGTGTTGTCCCCGGTATCAACGAAACGGCTTTCTATAAAGCAAGTGTATGGGTCATAGCGTACTGGCACTGTGGAAAGGAAGGCGGGAAACAAAAACTCAAAGGAGTTCACGACTCTCAGGGCGAAGCTATGCCTTGAGGTTAAACACTAACCAAATGATTAAACGCCACCTTGTCGGTGGCTAAGTAAGAAAGGCAACCAATGAATAACGATGGTGGAATAGATTTCGATGCATGTTTGGAGTGGAGAGATGAGACAAACGCTCTTCAACACTCGGAGTACATCAACTTTGGCTCAGTCTTATCAGACTACTCATACAATAACAGGAAACCCAATAGCATACGCTGGAATACCAACGAACACATTCGTAGGAACCATGCGAGCTACCTTAATTGGGTAGATGCAATAAAGGAAGCAATGGAATGAATAAAATACTAGTAATGCCAGTCAACACCGATGAAGCAGCAGAGATATACCAGAATGCTGTTCTCACTACGACTGAGCGACGTTACATCATTGAGTCTTTCCTGCCCATACCAAAGGAAAAGAAGGACGACGCTGAATACAAACCAAAGCTCTTGAAGAAGATATACCTACCTTCAGAGAAATACAGAATAGAAGAGGAATTTTAAATGAGCGAAGCATCAGCACAAAAACTACCTAACAGTGAATATATCAAGGCTGACATCAGTGACGAGAAGTATCGTCAGGTGATATTGTCTGGTGGAGAGATGTTCACAATAGAAGAACCCAAGACTTTGATTATACGTAAAGGTGGCGCAACCCATCGTGTTGTAACAAAATCAGGCAAAGTCTATTGTTATGAAGCTCCAGAATATGCAGGTCGCACTGCTTTAGTCTGGGAATCAGGCACAAACGAACCCGTACAGTTCTAAGGAGAATGATATGGCAACCAAAGAAGAAATACTATCAGGAGTCAAGCCAGAACTACAAATCATAGGTGGTGAGCCAAAGCTCCCTGAACCAGTAACAGCATATAATGAAGAGATACCAGAGAAACCTCAGATGCCTAAACTGCGTATTCAGTTCGTGGGTCAAAAGAAAGACCTGAATACCGAGGGTACAGTCACAGTGCATGGAGAGATGATACAGATACAGCAGTATGAGTTCTTCCTTCCGGAGTCTGAGTTTGAGCTTCCACAGTGGCGTGGGAGAGTAACCAATAGATGGTATTACCCATCAACAGCAATCAAAGAAATACACGTAGATGAAACTGACATCAAATAGGAGTTGATATGATAATTGCACTGGATTACGATGAGACGATGACCAAAGACCCAGCCATGTGGAGACAATTCTGCACATTGGCACAAGGTAGAGGTCATGATGTTATACTGGTAACAATGCGTTATAAGCATAGAGAACCTGTAAATACTGCTCTCGCATCATGGTGCAATAGGGTTATCTACACGGGTCGACAGGCTAAAGCTCCATATTTATTAGAACACTACAAGATAATGCCAGATATTTGGATAGACGACTTCCCATTTGGCGTTAACAACGACGCACCAGAAATGCCAGCAGCCAAACAGAAAGAACTAACCATAGAAATCAATGAAGGAGATATTGATGAGTAGAGTAGTAGTAAAGTTAGCAACCACCAAAGAAGTAGACACCGCTATGGGTCAGCAGGTACTCCCAGCAGAAAAAGTCTACGAATACCGTAACGCAGTGGTAGGCGATATAATGGAGAAATTCATTATTGTAAAGTGCCTAGTAAGTGATGCTCGTACAGCTCCAAAGGATGTATATATACCTATTTCCCCTCTCGCACTTATGGAGGTGCATTATGACGACGACGCTCCAGCTAAAGAAGATGAGCGTAATATAGCAGACACATCAACACCAAAACGTAAACCAGTAGAGGAAGAGGTAATTGTCGATGGATAATTTAAGTAAGATACTCACCAGTAGAATGATTGTTAGTGATGAAGATATGAATGATATGATACACGAAGTTATTAGGTACACTGAAAGTAGACCTAAGTATCAGAAGATGTGGCAAGATAACTATCCTGAACTAAGCTTTGAAGGGTTTATATACTTCAAATTCTCAGCATTAATTCATTCACTCCAACCCGTTATGCTTGATATTAAGTTCAAGTTGGACAACGGGGTGCTATATGGAGCAAGCTAAGTTTGAGAAGTTCATGGAAGATGTCATTTTCCCGCAGCTTAGAGCTGTTAGGAAAGATGGGCAAAATGAGTATACTATGTCTGATGACCATTTTGATAATTTTAACCGCATGTCTAACGATGTTGATATCGCTCCTCGCAAAGTTCTTTGGATATTCTTTAAGAAGCATCTTGATGGAATCTCCAACTTTCTGCGAGGCCGTACATCTCAACGGGAAGATGTCAGGGGGCGAATTAAAGATGCCATTATGTACCTCATGTTACTATGGGGTAGTATTGAAGATGAAAAACCAAGCGTCAAAACAAAAATTGTCAGTACAATAGGTACAGACTTGAAACTTGACAACCCACCACCACAGAGTTTCATAAAATAATGGACATCTATTCAATGGTATTATTGGGCAAGACCCCTACTGGGTATCCCGATTATGAATATGAAAAGACGGTTGCTAACCCCCTTGCAGGCCAATCAAGCCTGTTTGGGAGCATCGGTAAACCTACTCGTAAACAAAGGCAGATAGATGTTGGTTATATCCAGAAGGGCGAGAAGACTAATTTCTATGTAATGCCTAACCACCTAACCAAAGCTCGTGCTGTTAAATGGATTGGAGCAAATCGTTGGCATTCATCCAGACATAAAGACCAAGCAGAGCAATTCGTATATGGAGTACCTGCAAGCGATGAGAAGCTATAAGATAGGTAAAACAACACACCATGTCTACGAACTAGACGATGAGATACCAGAACACATACACCCGATAGCTGACTGGCGTGAATGCAAGAAGCATGATTGGGTTACTGCTGATGATGGTTGTGTCATCCAAGTTTTGAGATATGGCTCGATGAAACGGAGTAAGGGGAAGGTAAGAACCCGCAATTACATAGGAACCTGTACGGGAACCTTTGAAATACGTGAAAATGCCAAGATGGATACGTCAAGACGAGTAAATATATGGGCATTTGGTGGTAACATCTTACCAGAAGAGCGATTAAAGATACGTGAGAACTGTACCCCGAATGAAATAGTCTTTGTCAAGAAGATTATGGCGGGTACACCTATTTCAAAAGCGTACCTTGAGTCATTTCCCACCACTAATCCCGGCTATGCACAAGTAGCAGGAGCTCGTTTAGTCGCCACAAACAGAGTTGGAGAAGAAATGAAGAAAGAATTAGCACCATTAATGGAAAAACTAGGTATCACTGATGAGTTTATACTTCAGAAGTACTTAGAGGAACTATCAGCATTAGATGCGAAACCAGCAGATAGGCTGAAAGTTCTCGATACCTTTAAAAAGCTACGAACAATGGATGATACTGCACAAGTTCAGACATTACAGGTGGGAGCAGCACAGTTTTCTGGGTTTCTAGACAGTGAAATTGATACGGCAGCATCACCAAATGAAATACAAGAGGCAGTAATTGAAGAATAAAGCTTGTTTTAGTACACAAACCCAGTTAATTTATACACATGGAGAGCGATATGGAACAAAAAGCAGCCAATAAACCACGAAAACGTCAAGGAACCAGAAGATGAGTGACATAGACATATCAACAAGAGTATTCAAGGAAGGCATTACAATTCAATCAAACGGAATGGTTCGCCTGCCTGATGGTCAGTTTTTCGCTAAACTTGACAAAGAATTTGAATCAAATGACCCAATATTTGACCAATTTGAATTAGAAGAATCAATGAAGCAACGAAAGGCATATGAGAATGAGTACTAGAAAAGGAAAACGACAAATGCCCAAGGGTTACGTACAATCGGCTATTTTACAGCTTAATCAGGCAATTCAGATATTGCACAGCCGATTAGCTGACGTAGAAATCATAGTGGAGCATTATTATGAGACACACGAGGATGAAGTATTGGCATTTTTAGATAAGAAAAAGACCGAAGTTGAAGCGCAAGCAAAACTCAAGGCACAGGAGCAGACGGTAGATGACAGCAGTACACATAGGGAACGTAAGTCAGAAGGAACAGGCACTCCAGTTAGCAAAGAATGACCTGATTGCTTACGGTAAATTATTTTTACCTGATGATTTTAGACGTTCAGAAACACCTTTTTTTCATTATACGATAGCTGATAAGCTGCTGGATTGGAATATTCGGCAGCAAGCTATCATTCTACCTCGTGGACATGGCAAAACCGTACTAACTAAAGCAAATATTTTACATGACTTCTGTTTCGCAGACCCCAAAGACCCATTATTCTATGGCTGGGTTGCTGCTTCAAGTCGTATCTCCATACCCAACCTTGACTATGTTAAATATCACTTAGAGTATAACGACCGTATCAAATACTATTTTGGTACAATGAAAGGTCGTAAATGGACTGAAGATGATATTGAATTAGCTAATGGTTGTAAACTCGTATCAAAATCAAACCTTTCTGGTATACGTGGAGCTGCCAAGCTCCATAAGCGTTACGAACTTGTAGTGCTTGATGATTTTGAGGACGAAACCAATACATTAACACCAGACTCTAGGTCTAAGATTGCCAACCTTGTAACAGCAGTTGTATTCCCAGCATTGGAGCCAAAGACAGGTAGACTACGTATAAATGGTACTCCTGTTCACTTTGACTCTTTTATTCAGAGAATACTTGTAGGTTATGAACAAGCCATGAAAGAAGGTAAAGATTATTCATGGGATGTTGTAACACATAAAGCAGTTCAAGAAGATGGTACAGCATTATGGCCCAGTTGGTTTGGACATAAAGAGCTTGAGCGTAAGAAGAAATTCTATGCTGACTCAGGCACACCACAAAAGTTTTATCAAGAATATATGATGGAGGTTCAGAGTGAAGAAGATTCAATCTTTAGAAGAGACCATATACGTTATTGGGATGGTATATTTAAGCACGATGACGATTCCGGGCTTAATCTATTAAAGGTCACAGACCGTAATGGAATCGCAGTTGAGGAAGACTGGCGACCAGTTAATGTCTTTGTTGGCGTTGACCCTGCCACAGATTCTATAAGACGAGACGCTGATTTCTCTGTAATGCAACCAGTGGCAGTAGACTCAGATAATATGATATATACGCTAGACCCAATTCGCAAAAGGTCTTTACCAGTACTGGGTATTCCCGGCTCTGATAAACCCGGTATTGTTGACTATATGTTCAATATGTCAAGCACATACCACCCTAATTTGTTTGTGATTGAGGACACCAGCATGTCAAAACCAGTTATCCAAGCAGTACGTTCAGAGATGATGAGACGTAACAACTGGTCACTACCATTCAGGCCGGAGAAACCCGGTAATCACATGTCTAAGAGAGATAGAATACAAGGCATACTGGAACCCCGACTACCTGTTGGGCAACTTCATATCAAGAAGAACCATTATGACCTTCAGCGAGAAATTTTAACCTTCGGCCCACGTATGGCACATGATGATACTATTGATGCCTTGGCGTATGCCATCAAGTTCGCACATCCACCGAATGCGAAGAAGGATGCAGATAGCGGTGAATATGTATCATTTAAACCAAAACCCAGAGATTGGGTTACAAGTTAGGAGATAACTATGCTAGGAATTAGTCGCTTTAATTTTCAACATGCGCTTAATGTCATCGCATCCAAAGGGATGTTGATTGCTGCAAACCTTATCCCCGGTTGGGAAGTGAGCCATAAGTTTGGTCATAACACTGCCGTAGGGACTTCCTTTTTGGATATAGATGCTGTACCAGTAGATTGGTCTGCGTGGACTGCTGATTCAGTCGTGAAGATTACGTCAGCCTCAACAGCAGATGATGTCGGCAGTACAGGAGCCACATCGGTAATTGTGTATGGCTTTAACTTTGCAGGAGACAAAGTGCAGGAAACAGTAGCTATGGATGGTCGGACTACCGTATTAACAACAGCATTATTTTACCGTATTTATAGGCTAAGAGTTATTGCTGCTGGTAGTGGTGGAACAAATGCAGGAATCATCTATGCGGGAACTGGAACAGTCACCACTGGTGTACCAGCGACTGTATATTACAGTATCCCAATCGGTTATGGTCAGTCAATGGGAACACATGCTCACGTACCTTTTGGGCATAAAGCATATATCATGTCTGTTCATGCTACCACAAATGATACAAAGGGTTTAATTGCTCGTATCCATGCACATGCTTATGGTGAAGTTGAGAATGTGAAACACGAATTAGCTGGCTATGCTGGCTCTAGTGTGCCTTACACATTTGACCCACCTAAAAGAATAGATGGTCGTGCAGACATTCATTTGGATGCAAAGGCTTCTGCCTCTGGTGCTCATGTGGCTGGTGGATTTTCAATGGTAGTTATTAAAGACAGTAGAGTAAGAAACTAGGAGTAAATTATGGCACGAGAGAAGAAATCTACGCAAATTAGGCAACTGTTCAATATATCGAATGGTCAAAACCGCCATCAGTGGCGCAAGATTAATGTGCGTGGCAATGACTTCGCTCACGATGTCCAACTTACAGAGAGTCAGATTGATGACTTAAAAGCACAAGGAATGCCTTATCACACCGTTAATCGCATCTTGCCAGTTGTGGAAATGCTCAATTTCTATGCGACAGCGAACAATCCTCGCTGGCGGGCTGTGGGTGTGGAAGGGTCTGATTCTGCGGTTGCTGCGGTTTTCAGTAGTCTCTCTGAATATGTCTGGCATTTGTCAGATGGTCAAACCAAATATGGCAATGTAATCAATGACTCAATAACAAAGAGTCTTGGTTATATGATATGTTCAGTTGACACAGATATGGACGACGGAGCAGGCGAAGTAGTATTAGACACAGTACATCCTTGGGATGTCTTTCCAGACCCCAAAAGTCGAGATATGTTATTTCGTGATGCTGGCTATATTTTTATTAGAAAGCTTTTACCTAAATCGTATCTCATTAGAATGTTCCCAAATTATCAAGCCAAGATTAAAAAGGCTACTGGGAATGACTCTAATTATTATGACACAAGCGAAAAAGAGATTGGTGGTGACCAGCATCTGTTCAATCCACATGATGATTATGGGATGTCAGATGTTATCAACCCCGATGGTACACATGAACAACTTATCGAATACTTTGAAATGTATGAGAAGATTAGAGTTCCTTATGTGAACGTCTTTTACCGCAAACCTCTTACTAAGGCACAACTCAAGCAGGCTCAACAGGCTGCGAAGGTTTACCAGCAAGAGATTACTCAGGAAATGCAAGTTCAGTTAATGGAACAACAGCAACAGATGATGCAAGCCGTGCAGGAAGGCAAAATGCTTCAAGCCCGTATGGACTTGGAAATGCAGAAGGCTCAGAAGATGGCTGAACAACAGATTCAAGTTGCAGTGCAGGAACACATGAGTAAGGTTCAGGCTGAACTATCTAAGATTGAGAATAAGATAGTGTCTCAAAAAGAGTATGATAAATTGGCTAGCGTGGCGAAATTTGCGAAGCAAATTGTCGACGCTATCAAGTTCAACGGCACACGAATCAGACAGACTGTCATGGTCGGTGATATTGTGCTATGGGAAAAAGTTCTTCATGAAAGAGTGACTGAATATCCTATTGTTCCCTTCCATTACAAATGGACTGGTACGCCTTTCCCAATGTCGGCTGTAAGCCCACTGGTAGGTAAACAGATGGAAATCAATAAGATGCACCAGTTGCTTATCCATAACGCTACGCTGGGTTCTTCCTTGCGATGGATATATGAAGAAGGAACGATTGATGCTAGAGTTTGGGAGAAATATTCAGCTAGTCCCGGCGCACTTTTACCAGTTAAGCCCGGAGCTGAAAAGGCCCCACAACCTGTATTGCCAGCACAGTTACCCAACGCATTCTTCACTCTGATACAGAATGATAAGAATGACATGGAGTATCTAGCGGGAATTTACGCTAGTATGCAAGGTGACACAAGTTCACAGCATGAAACGTTTAGAGGGATGCTTGCCCTTGATGAGTATGGCACTCGACGAATCAAGCAATGGATGAAACAGTCGATAGAACCTTCTTTACGTCAACTAGGGAAGATTATACTTCAGTTCACCCAAGCAACCTATACCGCCAATAAGCGATTCCGTATCGTACAGCCTTCTCATATACTTGAGGAGCGTGAAGTCGAGTTCAACATACCGCTATATAGTGATATGGGCGAAGCAATCGGTAAGAGCATGGATTATCAAGCATGTAAGATGGATGTCAGAATTGTATCTGGTTCCACAATGCCTGTTAATCGCTGGGCTTATCTTGCTGAACTCAAAGAACTGTTACAGCTTGGTGTCGTTGATGACTTGGCTGTGCTCGCAGAGACTGACATCAAGGATAAAGAACGCATTGCTCAGAGAAAATCTCAGTATGCACAGATGGCAGGCAAGATAGAACAGATGGAAGAAGCTCTGAGCGATTCAGAGGGAACCGTCGAAACTCTGGAGCGTCAGTTGGTACAGGCTGGAATCAAGGAAAAGGTTACACAGGCTGCCCTAAAGGTAGGTGGAATGGAGAAAGACTATGAAGTTGCTCTCGATAAAATCCTAACTGACACGGCTGCAAAACAAAAGGTCTTGAACGAAGTTACAAGTGCAAAAGCACAAATGCAACAAAGTCAAGAGAAATCTGTTGACAAAAACAAGAATAATAGTTAGATTATTCGCAGGAGGTAAAAATGGGTAAAGAAAGCACAGGAATCGTAGGTAACCCCAATATTGACTTATCAATGGTTGATGACGGCTCCGACGGTAACGCTGATTTCTTTGAGGCCCTCGATCTCAAAGTTAATGGTTCACAGTTCGATTTATCAGGAGAAGATGATAATGAAGGATTCCCTGCGCCAGTCCCCCAAGGTAACCCCGAAGGTCGTAGAGGTGACGGTGTAACAGCCAAAAAATCACCTAAACGGCGGGAAGGCTCCAGTTCAAGTGGACAAACAGAATTAGAAGAACGTCTTGCTAACTTAGAAGGCCGATACTCTGATTCAAGCCGTGAAGCTCAACGGCTAGCTGCTGAGAATAAGGAATTGCAAGAACTAAAAACTTTTGCCCCTATTCTTCAGGCAATGAAACAAGACTCCGGCTTAGTTGATTATGTCGAGGATTACTTAACGTCTGGTGGTAAACCAGCGAAAAGTATCCAAGAACAGCTTGGGCTAGGTGAGGATTTTCATTTTAATGCTGATGAGGCACTCGACCAAGATACAGATTCTGGTAAGGTGCTTGCGACATACGTGGATAAGATGGTACAAAAACGTGCTTCTGACTTAATTAATCAGGAAAAGGTTCGTGCTCATCAGACACAGTTGCAGATAAAACAACAGCAGGAAGCGAAGGTGTTTATGAAAGAGCGTGGAATGACGGAAGAACAGTTCGGTGATATGATGGCACGCGCCAAATCTCATATCATGACGCTTCCAGACCTTGACTTAATTCTAAACCGTGAAAATGCCACTAAAAACATCGCAAATGCTCAGAAGAAGGAAATGCTTGAGCAGATGCAGGGTGTTAGAAAGCTGCCAACAAGCCAAGGTGCTGCTATAAGTTCTGATGATGGAGGAGACAGTCGCTCGCAAGACGACGTTCTCTTCGATAGAATGCTTAGTACAGAAGATAACTTGGACAACATATTCGATTTTGAAATATCTTAATCGGAGAATAATAGGAGAGTAAAAAAATGGCTGCTGAAATACTATATTCAAGTGGTAATGATATCGGTACTTTTACCGATTATGACCGAGACAGTGGTGATGCCTCGGCGTATAATACTGGTGACCTTCGGAGGCGATATAACTTTGGGAAACGTATCTCAGAACTAAATATTCCCCAAGACCCTTTCTTTCGTTTAGTAAGTAAGGTAAGGCGTGACCCAACTGACGACCCAACTTTCAAGTATATTGAAAAACGTCCCAGTTGGCATAAACGCTATGCGTATCCAATGGGCCACGTAGTTACAACAGATGATGATTCTTTTGATGATGCTACACTCCAGAACTATAATGGTTTAGATGATGGCAGTAATGAAACAATCGCTGCTGGCGACACTGTAAAGATATACTTTGCGACTGATTATAAGTCTGAAGGTAACTTGCAGAACGTCTATGGCAACTCTAACAACAAGATTGATGTCGGTGACGCTGGTACAGCCCCAATATTCTTCCTTCCTAATCAACTGGTGAAGGTGAATTTGTCGGCTACTGCTGATGGTGGCACTGCAATTAGTGACTATATGGTTTTCCGTGTAGATACTGTTGGAGATGCTGGCGACAAAACTATCCAAGCAGTAACACGCTCTGTCGTGCTGTTGACTGGTACTGTTGTTAAAGCTGCAAGTGGTGAATACACATCATATACAAGCAACGTACCAATCGGTGCTGCTGCTGATTTTACAGTATATAGCAAAGTAATCTCAACATCTCTAGAGCCTATGCGTTCATACGTTATTAGTAACGTGTGGGGCAAAGGTACTGGCGTACCCCAGACATGGAACGACCAGCCCTTCCTGACCAGTTATGGACAGACCCAGATAGTGAAAACTGCTCTGGCAATGACCAATACTGACCGGGCAACTGTGCTGAAGCTTGCTCCGAATGAATGGGAACGTATCTGGAAAGAAAAGCTCATTGAGCATAAATGGGACTTAGAGGAAATGGGTCTGTTCTCAGCACAGTCTGGAACATACCGAACTACTCAGGGTGCTGTTGACTTCATCGTTAATCATGGTAACGTATTCTCATTGAATACTGCTACCAAGGATTCTGATGATTTCCTTATAGATATGTCGAGTTACTTCGACCCACGTTACAACCAAGCTGGTGCAACAGTCTTCATGTGTGATACTGACACATATAACTGGCTGCATAAAATTGGTGGTTACTTCGGTAACAACGTGGACATCAACACCCAGTTCCGTGCTGACCTGACCGTTCAAGGTCGTGGTAAGCTCTTAGGTCTGGCTACTACCAAGATATTCACACCTTATGGTGATATGAATGTCATGCGTAATATCCACCTTGACGGAAGCTCTGTCAAGATGCTAGGTATCAACTTGAAGAACGTGAAATATCGTCCTCTCAAGGGTAACGGGTTAAACCGTGATACTTCCATCTATGTCGGTGTTCAGACTCTAGAGAACACTGGTATTGACAAGCGTGTTGACCTTATCCTCACGGAAGCTGGATATGAATGGTCATGTCCTGAGTCCCACGCAATGTGGTCGTAAGATAAACCAAATGGGGAGGGGCTTCGGCCCCTTCCCTTCCATAAGGGGTAAGACATGGCTTTAACTACAAGACAACTGCTTGAACTCACATCTCAACATCATCCTGAACTCGGTGAGACTCAGATGATTTTGTGGTTTAACCAAGCAATGGAAAGATTCGCAGATGATGGTGCTCAAACTAAGACTGCACATGACACATTCAGCACTGTGGTAGACCAGCAATATTATGATTTGACAGATAGCCTATCTGGAGTCCTATCAAGTATCACTCGTGACGACCAACTGATTCATATATCACAAGTACGTTATGGTGGTGAGAATATAGGCGAACTTATTAACCCAGAAGATGTGGAGGGCTACTAATGTCTACTTCAGATGGCAAGTATTGGTATATTAAAGACGATTCAGAGTTAGGGATTGTGCAATTTGACCTTGACGCTGAGTATGAGCCTATCATCGAAGGTGTTGAAGAAGTTGTAACTATTACAGTTTCCTATGAATACAAACCAGCAGAACTAGCTATTGACGCTCTGACTGTTGAACCTGACCTACCAGCAGAAGTACAGGAAGCATTGTCTTTCTATGCTATCTATCGTGGGTATCTGATAAAGAAGGCTACAAGCCCCTCAGAAGCTCAACATAACGCTAGGCAGGCCCAGATACACCTAACTATGTTCAACGAGGCTCTACGACGCGCACAGGAGCTTAAAAACAAAGATAAGACAGAACGCATACGTTTTATACGTGCTCCATACCCTTTTGGGCCAGCGAGGTAATATATGGCTACTAGATTTCAAACAAGAATTGAAGATTACGTAGGGGCTCGACCAGTAGGCATGGAATTGCTTGATTGGCAGATTGCTATTAGTGACTGGATGACTTCGGTTGCTAGAGTTGTATTTGAGGCTCTACCAGAAGAAAGATTAAGAAGTGTAGCTCCATTACCTATTGCAACAGTAGATGACGATGGTGTACCTGCTGATGACAAGAAGATTATTGCTGTTACACGAACTGGCTATGAATGCCTTTTAGCGCAGTCTAGACGTATACAAGATATACAAGACGACGGGTCTATCTACTTTGCGACAGATTTTAAGCCTTGGTATTATATTTCAGGTGGGTTGGTAAGGATATTTCCTGCTCCCACAGCCGAAGAACCTGCTGCGTTGTACTACATACCTATCCCAACAGTGGCGTTTGATGATGCATCTATCCGTAATTTTCCTTTGGAATACGAACAGTTAGTTGTACTCGGAGGGGCTGTCAGAGCAAAGCTGAGACAAGTAAGTGCATTAAGGGATACATTAGCTGACTTAACCGTTAGTGTTACTCTTGGTGAGTCCTTGCCAACTACCTTTAATAGTGGTGCTCCGATATTCGTGGCTCCTACACTAGATGTAAGCGCAGAACACACCGCTATTGCTACTTATATAGATACAGAGGAAGATGTAGAGCTTGGTGCTGCTAAGATGCAGGTCATAGACCGTAAAATTGGAGAGTTTCAAGCACAAATGGGTAAAGCTACTGCTGAGTTTCAAGAGGCATCGGCTGCTATCCAAGCTGAATCACAGGAACATCAATTAGAAATGGGACGCTATCAGGCTGCTGTGCAGGTTTGGGCTCAAGATGTTCAGATAGAGGTTCAAGAGTATCAGGCATCAGTACAAACTACTATGCAGAAAATACAACTAGGCATGACAGAGTATCAAGCTCTTAACCAGCAATTCCAGCAGGAATTTCAGATACTATCTGGCTCAGTTGCAGTAGCCTCTAGGAAACAATAGGAGATTATATGAGTGATAGAATCAGAACGGCAATCTCTATTACGCCTGTCGAAACGCTTGCAAGCTCGGAAGATGCGACAAAGACCAGAGATATACTCTCGCCAGTCACCAATAAACCAATCGCATCCCAAAGTGAAATTGCCCTTGGGTCGTTGGACAGTGCTCAAGGCTGGGCTTCAGGAGTTCCTGCGTACCAAAGTGCTACAACATCGAGAGTAGCTCAAGAAGGTGGTGGGGGAGGTTCATACGATTTTGTTTATATACGACATACTGGGTATAAATACGTCAGTTCATCCGTTTTGGGTGTGGCTACTTCTGCTACACTTGATATACAGGTGTATAGTCAGGGAGAAGCAGATTACGTGACAATAGCAAGGTTACAACCCGGAGATATTATGCCCTTTTTAGGATATGTTGAGACTGGGGCTATTTTTATTAAAGCAAGCACAAGCACAATAGCAGTAGAATATATGAGGGTGACATAATGGCAGCAGTATATGATATACGAGTAACAGAAGGGTATGACTATTCAGAGAGTTTTACATTCAATGATAGCAACGGTGACCCTAAAGATTTGTCAAGTTATACTTTTGACTGTGACTTTAAGGATGTTTTAGCTGACCCAGCCATAGGTAGTTTTGTGGTTAATACAGCTCAAGCAGCAAATGGGATACTAATACTATCTCTCAATAAAACTACTCTATCAGCCTTAATGGATGCTGGGGTGAGGTACTACTATGACCTTTTACAGATAAATGGCACAACTTACACTCAGTTGATGGTCGGGCGAGTTGAGGTTGGGGTTGGGATTTCCAACGGGTCATAATGGCTGAATCACAAATAATTCGGGAAGAATCAACTCCATCTCATACTATCCAATCGGTTAGTGCTAGCTCTACGACAATTAGTGCTAGTAGGCTCGGTGCGGGTAATGGTGAGGTAGAGTGGGACAATATAAACGCTACATATTTTAAATTTACATCTATACCTGCTCTAATAAGTGGGAATGTGTTTCAATGGTACAATGATAGTGATTTCCTGTTGGGACTCACGTTTGATGGCATCTTACAGTTTAAGGAACAATCAGCTTTGCCAAATTCTTTAACTGGAGGCTTGCTTTTCTATGATAATAACTTATATTTAGGGCAGAGTTAAGGAGGCTTAAAATGGCATGGACAAAAATATTACTTAGTGGGGCGGTTGTTAATGCGGATATTAACGCAAGTGCAGCTATCGCCACATCAAAACTTAGTGGGGAAATCACAAGTATCACTGGACACGGAACAGGAACAGCAGCTCTGGTAAATACTGGACTAACAGTCGGTCTTATTCCGACTATTGGAACTGGTGGATTAGAGGCTGACGACATATTGATTATTAATGGTGCTGGAACTGAGATGGTTGGTCTTCAGGCTGCAAGTGGTTTTAACCTTGCTCTTGGTACTGGTGCTGGGACTGTATCTGAAGGTGACCACACTCACTCAGGGGTATATGCGCCAGTTGCACACACTCTTGACAGTCATAGTGACATGGCTACGGGTAAGGTTAGTGGGGACATCGTGTACTATAATGGTGGTACATGGCAACCCGCGACTCCAGCAGAGGCTGGTGTTGCAACAGCAAGTCACAACCATACAGGAACTTATGCTCTTATTGGTGGTGCTAGTGGACAGAACTTCGCAACAAATGATTTAACTGTAGCTGGTAACCTGTTGATAACAGGCGAGTTACAGCAAGCAAGTATTACAGAACTGCTCGTTGAAGATATAAAGATCACACTGGGTAATGGAGCCCATAACACATCAGCTACAGATGGTGCTGGAGTGATCATTGACAATGATGCAACCGATGCTGACCGCACATCATTATATTTTGTTGATGGTACTGGTTGGAATTTTAAACATGGTGAAGATGCCGTAACAGGTAACCCCGCCCTCAAACTGATGGGCGCAACAACTTCAGCCGGAGCAGCATCACATACCGCAGCTTTGGGTATGATGCATTATAACACATCCGATTCATCGTGGTATATTTACACTTAAAAGGAGTAAATCATGGTAGAGCAACCAACAAACGGAAGGATAGTACAGTCGGATAAGGCAGCTCCAAAGCCTACAACGACTGGTATTAACTTCACAATCAAAGACACGGAGTTCCTACTCAAGATGTTTGGCAAGATTCAAACCTTTGCTGGACAGGAACTAGAGCAAGGCTCCAATACACTAACCAAAGTAAAACTTATTCATGATGAACTAATGAATAGGGTTTACGCACTTTAAAGGATATAAAACATGGCTAAAGCAAAAGTAAAAGAAGTAGAACAAGAAGTAACAGTCCCAGAGTTCCCAGAGATAGAGTTTACTGAGGGAGATTATACAATATTGTGGTCATTGGTAACTTCTGATAAAATCAACGTTCCTATCAATATTGCACCCGCCGTTACAGCGTTGCAAAAGAAACTTGAGGCAGTTAAGGCGTATTATGAGTCACTAGTACAAGCTCCTCAAGCATAGGAACCCACTTCTTCACTTTAGGAGGTAACGACGGTGGCATGGACTAAGATATTAACGACAACTGACGTAGATGATAGCCCCGTAAATGGGGCTTCTACGGTTCCAGTAAGTTCTAATTGGGCTTATGACCATAATGCAGGTACAGGCAATAGTAAACATGTGCCAGCAGCGGGGTCAGTGGGACAATTCTTACAATACAATGGTACATGGGCTACACCACCCGACCTTAATACGTGGAGAAATGTAGATGATACTCCTGTTAATGGTGTAACAACCGAATCTATCAGTTCCAACTGGGCTTATGACCACGCAGCGAGTTCAACAGGGCATCCAATAGATGCTAGAACTGTTGCCGTAGCTGGTGATACTATGACTGGCAACCTGACAATGCTCAAAGCCAATCCTATGATTGATATTAGGGCTTTGGATGAGGATATCGCAGTATTACGCCTTTGTGATAATGAAGCTGATACTACTCAGATGGCAAGGCTTGAGTTTAATACGGCATCATCTGACGCACTTCGTTTTTATGTAAACTCTACAACAGCAGAAATGACCTTGACAAGTGCAGGCGCACTAACAGTTCTTGGCGGTATGGCATGGAGTGGTGGTACTTCTGCCAATGCCAATACAGCCTATGGATGGGGTGACCACGCAGGGCTTTATTCAGTCCTAGCACATAACCACGACTCAGACTATTTAGGACTCACCGCACAAGCAAATGACTCAGACCAATTAGACGGCTACGATAGCACAGCATTCCCACGTAAAGCGGAAGCAGCCACAATAAGCAGCACTTGGACTTTTAATAATATTACAGTCTCAGGGACAGTAGATGGTCGTGATGTATCGGTTGATGGCACTAAGCTAGATACCATAGCTACAAGTGCAAATAATTATACATTTCCATACACTGTAAGTGCATCAGCAGGCAATAGCACTGTTGTTCAGAGACATTCAAGTGGATATATTTACGCTAACTATTTTAACACGACTCCAAATACCGTAACTAGTGGTGTTACGCAGGTATGCGTAGAAACTGGCAATGATGGGTTTATCCGTCACGGTTCAGCAGGGGCTATTCGCACATTTATTAACGTTGCATCTGGAGCCACAGCAAATACTGGAACAGTAACTTCAGTAGCGACATCTGGTTCTGTTAGTGGTTTAACATTGACTGGTGGCCCAATCACTACATCAGGTACAGTCACTCTTGGTGGAACAATATCTATTTCTGCATCCAATATAACTGATGTAGCACCTTTCAGCCAATCAGGAACTTATATGTCCCTGAGAGCTGGAGCAACAACGAAGGGTGATGTCGGGCTCGGTTCTGTAGAGAATACTGCACTCTCAACTTGGGCTGGCACCTCCAGTATCACCACTGTTGGTACACTTTCATCTGGAGCAATTCCATGGAGCCTAATCACTGGCGAACCGACTCATGACAATTATGTATCCTGGAATATGATTGATTCTGACGATGGAGTTCATGCAATTTCATCTGGAGAAAACTTCCAGATAAAAGATGGCAATGGATTAACATCTGCATACTCATCTGTATCGTGGACAAACGAGATTACGTTCACTCTCGGGACTCCATCTACAACAACTCAGGCTACTTCAAATGCTGTCACAGGGTCTAGCCATACTCATGCGTGGACTCACACTTCAAGTAGTAACTGGGATACGGCATACGGCTGGGGTAACCATGCATCAGCTGGATACCTCACATCTGAAACTGATAGCCAAACCCTATCTTACGCATCTTCAACTGGGATACTGACAATCTCTGGTGGGAATACTGCTGACCTTGGAATTGGAACGTCTGATAGCCCCACTTTCGCAGCGTTAACTATCACAGGTAACGGTACTTTTGGGAGCACATCACGCACAGCAAACACGACAGTTAAAGCTCTCGCCGGGAATGGTTACAATACTGGTTTTGAAGCCTATGGTCTTTCACAAGGTACTGGGTATATGTATGTTGGACAATCCACTACTCATGGTGGTGGTATGTACTATAATGGCGATGGGACTCCATCCTTTGCGACTGGAGAATCTACTGACCACATTACCTTTTACAGAAATGCATCATCAACCAAGACAGTAGTGTTTGATTACGGATATAATGATGGCATTGTAGATTTTAAAGTAGGGCCTACGTCATCTGGTGTAGCAATAGCAACAGTTAATACTAACTGGTCTGCTGCTGACATCACATCTGGGACTCTTGCTGTTGCACGAGGAGGAACAGGACTCACCTCTGGATACAATAATACTAACTGGGACACCGCATACGGTTGGGGCAACCATGCTTCGGCTGGCTATACAAGCAATACAGGCACAGTAACTTCGGTTGGTACAACTGGCACAGTAAGCGGTATAACCCTTACAGGTACAGTCACAACTTCTGGGACTCTAACACTTGGCGGTACAGTAGCTATTACATCTGCTAACATTAGCGATGTCGCTGCATTCTCACAATCTGGAACTTATATGTCACTACGAGCCGGGGCAACAACCGCAGGCGATGTAGGATTAGGCTCTGTCGAGAACACAGCATTAAGCACTTGGGCAGGGTCTGCAAACATCACAACACTTGGCACTGTTACTACTGTTGGTAATGTAGATGGTAGGGACATAGCTGCTGATGGTACAAAACTTGATGGCATCGAAGATAACGCTAATGAATACACGCTTACCAAGGCTGGTGTTGAAGCAGTCCTTACTGGAGCGATTACGACACATACACATGCTGTTGGTTCACATAACTTAACTGACCACGGTGACGTTTCAATATCGGCAGTTGGTGCAGGCGAGATTATGTATTATAATGGTGGGACATGGCAAAATGCTACATTAGCAGAAGCTAGTGTATCAGGCACAAGCCATAACCATAGTGGTACATATGAACCCGCAGACTCAGCTATTGTTAAGTCTGATGAAGCAGAAACCATTTCTGCCTCATGGAACTTCAGTAATGCATTAGTGGAAGTGGCTGATAAGATTGGTCATTATGGTGACACAGATACCTACATGACATTTGGAACAAATACATGGGGAGTCTATACTGGTGGTGGTTCTGCAATATCAGTCAATACTTCACAACAGACGACATTTAGTCAACAGGTAACAACAGCTAAAAACCTTATAGTAGGTTCAGGCCTCTCGATATCAGCCAGTGACCTTACACTTGCGACTGGTAACATTGTTGTGGCAGGCGGAGCTACTGTTGATGGTGTAGATGTCTCTGCGCTAAACATAGCAGTTTCAAGTCACTATTCAGACACATCAACTCACGGAGTTACAGGGTCTATCCTTGGAACTGAAGATGTAGATGATACACCCGTGAATGGTGCAACCACAGTACCAGTCTCAAGTAACTGGGCTTATGACCATGTGTCTGCATCAGACCCCCATTCAGTGTATGGACTGAAAGACCGCCCAGCATTCTTAGTTACTAATGAGGTTGCTGATACATTTGGTGTCGGCATACAAACTAAGGTTGATTTTAATCTAGAGATTTTTGATACGAACAGTAACTTTTCAGCAGACACCTTTACAGCTCCATCAGCAGGTAAATATCAACTGAATTGCACATTAAGGCTAGACAATATTGATACTGGAGCAAGTAATTACCAGATTAGATTCGTTACTTCCAATCGTACATACTACTGGCTATATGACCCAAACTTTACAGCAGATTTAAGCTATAATAGTTTTCAGATTGCTGAATTGGTAGATATGGATGCCTCAGACACAGCTTATGTTGCTGTTTACCAAGTCAGCGGTGCTAATCAGAGTGATGTTGATGGACAAACTAACCTATGGACAAGATTTAGCGGGTTTCTCGCAATCGAGGATTAAGGAGCATATATGGATATAGTAATTACACTTTCAGATACAGAGGCTAAGATATTACAAAATGATATTTTAGATATTGAGCAATGGCTTAATGAAGCAGTCGTTGGCAAGATCAATCAATGTACAAAACGTTTTTTGAAAGAATGGCAACCTAAGTTATTCGCAGATACCACTATTGACACCATACCAGCAAATGAAGCTGATTTAATTGCGTTAGTCTTATTGAGAAAAGACTACAAAAACAGAGCAGTACGCGAAGCAGAAGCGGAAGCAGAGTTGACAAAAGGAGGTTAGAATGGCATCACCATTAACGGAAAGGGAAGTGCAGAGATTCTATGACAAGCAGGATAAACTTGAGAAAGAACTCCTCGCACATATAGTAGAGGGTGCGAAACATCACCAAAAACAAGTAGACGTATGGGAATACCAAAAGGGACAGTTTGAGGGAATTGTTCTTCTCCAAAAAGAAATGATTACACATCAAAAGACTACAAACGGTAGGGTGACTACCCTAGAGGGTGTGAACAAGACAAGGAAGATTAAAACAGTATTGCTAGCATCATTAGCGTCAGGAACCGTAGCTTTAATAGGGTTTTTGCTCACAGCGTTCAGGTTATCGAATGCACTTGCAGATATGGTAGTATCAGGTTAAATTAGGAGTGGTGAGTATGAAAAATGAAATTACATTGACATTTACAAAAGTGCTGGTAGCCTACGGAGCAGTTACTGGTTCCGTTCAAATGTTTGTTAGTCCCTTTTTAAAGGAACCGATGGACACAACCGTATTTCTCGCCGTATGGGGAACCGCAGGATTGCTTCTTGGTTTATATAATCAGCAAACAAAACCGAAAGTGTAGCTATGAAAGAAATTGCTGGGTGGTTGTTAGCAGGAGCTTTACTAGCATTGATGTTACCGTCAGTGTTCAGTCCTTATAAAGCACCCATCTTAGATTCAAGTGAAGTTGTAACACACACAGACACTATGGAAGGTGAGATAGTTAGGGTAATAGTACCCGGCCCTGTCAGATGGTTGAGGGATACTGTATATGTAGATAGCTCTGGTGACTCATTAGCATCTCAAGTCGTACAAAGCGATACTGTTGAAGTAACTGATGGAACCTTTGTCTCAGCACAATTCTTTGCGGAACGCATCTTTGAGCCTAGAGGGTTCAAGTTTGATTACCAAGGCAAAGCTCCCGATACTATTAAGATTAAAGAGTCAGTTTATATCCTTCCTGATGGCTTAGTTGTACAGCCTTGGATGGCGTATACAGCATTAGGTCTTAGTGCTATCATAGGATATAAGATAGGAGATTAATATGGCTGAAGAACCAGATATCCAAGAGTTAAGGACTATGTTGCATCAATTAAAAGACTCTGCTTTTGTTGGGCCAATAGACTTCTCCCCAATTGAAAGCCCAGCTCACCTTGACAGGATGAGATTAAGTATAGAAGAGGCTAATGACTCTCTTTTAGCTGCTGGTCATGGGGCCAGCCTGTGGGATAGGTATTTGGATATTAGACATACGTTTGATAGCGAAATGATTCCTGACAACCTTACTGCCGAGGACTTTGGGCCGGAAAGAAGAAATTCTGCTGGCTCCCAGCAGGATTCAGATATCAAGTTTAACACTACAAGCACTTTCAATAACCCAGATGTTAGCACATATACCCATGAAGTATCGCACTTAGTGAATGAAAACAACAGAGATTTGCGTAGAATCTTCGGAGGATATGTGACAGATGCATTGCGCTCTAAGAATGATGCATGGGATTCATATTACTATAATCCAGAAGAGATACAAGCGAGGATAGCTAGCACTGTATACGACAGGGAAGCTGGAATCATAGATAGTGCCACAGCATCAAATGATCTAGCTAAACACGGGCTAGTAGCAAGACGCTCTAAGGAAATGCTAGAGGATGAAGATGTGAAGGATGCCTATCTTGACCTGCACTTAAATCATATGAAAACCATATTCTCAAGTTTATTCGGAGAGAAGTAACATGGCTAAAACCACCAGAGAAAAAACACAGATATGCCTTTTGGACTAGACATCCCAGACGTTGATAGTGTCAAAACTGACCTAGCATTTAACTATCCCGATGAAATTAGACAGATTCAGAAAGAAACTGGCTTGGAGAGTTTATGGGATGCTGTTAAAGGTGGCAGTGTTGCATCAGCAGCGTTTAAAGGCATTTTTACAAAGGAAGGTAGAGCTGATGCTGACATGGCATTTACTGACCTTTCTAATATTGGTGTCTTGAAGTCTTACATCGCAGAGGACGAGGAATACCTAGAGATGTTTGGGCAAAGGCAATATACTGATGAACAGTATGCGGAAGCCGAACAATTTTTTGAATACTATCCCAACAACTCAACGAATCGTTACCACGACACCCAAGAACAAGCAGGGCTACGTCACCAATATACTAATGTACTAAATGAGAAGTATGACCTTGAGAGTGTTAATGACTCGATTATAGGAAACAAGGCTCGCTTAGCAGAATCATTTGGCAGGCTACGTAACCTAGAGAAGAAGTATGATGTTTTAGAAGACGAACACGAAGAGCGTATCTTTGAGTTCGGAGACAGAATGGATGCCAATACTGCAATGAATTTTAGAGACAAGTACTATGATTTTCTAAACAGATTTGGCTTAATGAAAGATGGATAAGAAAGGAAAATAATGCCGTACTTTAGCAAAAGTTCGCAAAGAGAATTAGATTCGATACACCCTAAACTTCAACTTGTGGTAAATGAGTTGATTAAACACGTTGACTTCAAAGTATTTGAGGGACTGCGCTCTAAAGACCGACAAGCTCACTTAGTAGAAAGTGGAGCATCAAAAACAATGCACTCTAAACACTTAAAGGGATATGCAGTAGACCTGTATCTCCTACCGATTAATTGGAAGAACGAAGAACGATGGACATGGTTTATGGGCCTAGTACAAGGCATTGGCCTTGCGCTTGGTGTAGAGATAACCTGTGGTCGTGACTGGCGTAGGGAGTGGTTTGTTAAAGACAAGAATCATACAAAACGCTTCCGGAATGGCACATATGACTTTGTGCATTTTGAACTGTCTAAAACAGAAATCCAAAAGATTGAACAAGGAGAACAGAATGATTAGTCTTGAAAGAGCCTATTTCGTAAAGAGTATAGCTGATGAAAAAGGTGTTGAAGCAACATCAGAAGAATTAGGAGTCTCCATAGACTCCGTTGAACGTTATCTGCGTATCGCAGGGTCAGCTCAAGGTAATTGGGGAAAGAAAATGCCAAAGGTATTAATCCTTGACCTAGAAACGTCGTTAACGACATACCGAACATTTGATAGTAAACGCCCACAGTTCCTTCGCCACAATGAAGTAGTAACTGATTGGCATCTTCACACATGGGCAGCTAAGTGGTTATTTGATAGTGAAATGATTTCAGATGCACAGACCCACGATGAAGCAGTAGCTCATGATGATAAACGTATCACTGAGTCACTATACTGGCTTGTAGACCAAGCTGACTTTGTTATAGCTCATAATGCTCGTGGCTTTGATGTTAAGAGAATGAATACACGCTTCTTGAAGAACAAGACCAATGGCGGGAAACAGCCCTCGTTGTATCGTGTCATTGATACTCTGCTTATAGCTAAAAAGCACTTTGCATTTGCATCTAATGCTATGGATAACATATCAAGAGAACTTGGCCTAACACGCAAGCTCGATGCAGGCAGACCATTATGGGATAGATGTTATGAGGGAGACATGGACGCATTTGCTACTATGCTCAACTATAACGAATATGATGTACGCGTACTTGAAGAGGTATATGTCATGTTACGTGGATGGGAAAATCCACACCCCAACATGGCCTTGTATATGGATATTACTGGTAACGCCTGTACTGTATGCTGTGAAAAGGATACATTATTATGGAAAGGTTACTATTACACTAACGCTGCTAAGTATGATGCTTGCCAGTGTCAACATTGTGGAGCACATGGACGGAAGAGAACTTCGGCACTCACAAAAGTAGAAAAGAAGATGCTTCTCTCGCCAGTACCACGATAAGGAGATAAATTATGCCACGTGACTTGATAGAACTAAAGAAGTTTAACATAGGGACGATTACAAACGCCTCACTCACCGATGTCCCTTTGGAAGCAGCGACCAACTCGCTCAACGTAGACCCTTTAGCTGAGTTTGGACGGTTGCGTGGCATAGCTCAAGATTCATCAGAGGGACATTCTAGTATTGTCGTTGGTGAGTCAAATGTTGTAGACCAAGCAGTTGCTCCAAGTGATACAGTAGTCTTTATGACGAACTCTATTACTGGATGGCCTTCTTCTGGTACATTCTCAGTTAAAACTGAAGGAGTGTTTCGACTCTACACCTACTCAAGCAAGAGTGACATACTCAAGCGACTAAGCGGGGTTAACGTAGGTGCGAACTACATGGACGCAGGGGATACTGCCAAACTCAGAACTACCCATACTGCTAATTGGGTTAGACGATTAAATCTTGATAATGGTGATGCGTCTTTGATGTACTCATCAGCTATTAACCGATTTCTATTACACCCTAACATCTACAATGATGAGGGGGAGCCACGTATTCTTGGGGTATCTAATGAGGCAGCATGGACAAGCTCAAACTTCTCTAGTGTATTTGAGAATAGAGCATTACGCATTGCTATGGGGAACACAGAAGATACAGTGCCACGATGGGTTGGCAAGACAGACGTTAAACAATTCGGGGAATCATACGAGACAACTTTTATAGCAGACGCTAAATTAACATTCCCAGACAGCGTTCCCTATATCCATGATGCTGTGAAGATTGGTGCAACATTCATGTATGGGATAGCATTAAGCGGTAATGGGGTCTATAAGATGAACCTATCTACTGGAGACACTACGAATGAAGGGGTGAGTATCCTTGCGAATACTAGGGCTATTTGTCAGTACGATGCATCACACATCCTTGTGTTAGTGGAGGCTGATGGCTCATATTTCTTAAAGAAGATAGCTATTGCAGACCTAGAAACAATCGTTACCACATGGACTCTCCCAGATTACACTGGGCCTGATGGTATAGAGTATGCTGATATTATGTATACAGGAACAACTGTATGGGTGTCAGGGTATACAAGTGAAGAATTTACAGGCAGCACAACATATAAATGGCTACAAACCTTTGATACGGGAACCTATGCCTCTGGAGTGGTGGTTTTGACAGACAGGACTCCCAGACAAAGTGGCTCCACCTCTAATGGTGGATGGGTAAAGGCTAATACTTATTTTGATGCATACAGGGTACCGACAACGGGTACAGAGATGACATCAGCATCTAACCCTATCCAATATGTAACAAGGCTAGCATTATCAAAGGTTAAATCAGCCAGTACGAAGGTAGCTTTTATAGCAAGGCATCAAAACCAAAAGGTTAAGTTCGATGATTATGGTGCTGCTAGAGAACTATTTGAAAGCTATCAATACAATATAGATGGGACTAATTGGGAGTATCGCTCACAGATACTGTATATAGTAGGCACAACCTATACTCCGTCTAGCATTTGTCCTCAAGCTAAACTCAGAAACCCTGAGAGTTCATACTTTGACCCAGCTACTGTAACTAGTGGTCAGGAACTGCAAAATGATTTTGTAAAGGATGGTCTTAGCTCAATGCATGTAGCTACTGGGCCGGGACTCTTATACTATACTGATAACAAGGGTTCAGCGATGAACGCTCACCTAAGTTATGATTGTAGCTTAATTACTACTGGCGGTACAAACTATTCTCTTGGAACCTTAACAGAGGTAGCCCATGATAGTGCTGTCAAGATTCCCACATCTTCTACTACTAAGATTTATAGGATGCAAGCGTCAGGGCCTTACGGGGTAGCAGAGCATGATGATAGCACATTAACGACTACTTGGACAGATAAGATTTCTGGTAGCAATATTAGCATCGGTGTGGCAAATGCAGGTACAGGCTCAGACTTTGACGCTGCTAAGTATTACCACTATAAGTATTCAATTCTATATGAATATCAGCAGGAAACCCCTCTGACGACCTCATCAGTAGTACCAGCCCAATCTGTTGAGCACAAGGACATTAGTGTTGATATAGCAGATATATCCCTGTTGGATAAGCGCATTTCACATATTCTAGTGTATAGAGCATCAAGCGACAGCACATCAGTATCAGATACATATTACAGGCTTGTTAAGGCCGTGTCTCTGAATGATGGTAACTGGGTTACTAATGGTACTGGAAAAGATTTCGACTTCGTAGACACTCTTACAACTGGGGCTAGCTACGAGGCACGTAACGGCATATCAGAACTGATAACCGATACAAGCCTACACTACAAGCTTAACTGTGAGTTATTTAGCGAGCATATCGTTGCTGATGCATGGCACTCAGAACTAGGAGCAGTACCAACGTACCTATTCAAGTCTAAGCCATTCCAGTATGATGTGTTTGACTGGAGTACAGACTTTGTAAAACTCCCACACAAACCCAATGCTCTAGTAGCTTTTGGAAGTCGTGTGTACGCCATCAGTCGTGGACATATCATGAGAATTAATACTCAGAATATGGCTCTTGAAGATGTAGATACTGGATGCGGTACAGCAGGTCAACATACTGTTACTGTTACAGATAAAGGCTTTTATTTCATGGATAATAACGGAGTCTACTTTCACAATGGTAGAGAAGCCGTCAGAATCAATGATAATATCGCAATAGGGAATGATGGTAATGCTTACCCTTGGCAGTATTATAACATAGATGCTAATGACCGCATATTCTATCACCCACATAAAAAACAGGTGATATGTTTTGCTACTAATAACGTATGGGCTGGCACTCAAATGGGTCAGTCAATCCGTTGGGATAGATGGGAACAGCCTGCTTCTTGGGACTGCCTCTTCTATGGCAAGGATAGAGAGGTTCTATTTATGAACGGAGCTGTGGTAGGTGGCTATGCTCAAGGTTCTACTAAGCGTGACTTCGCATGGACAAGTGGGAATATCACAGCAGGGCAGGACTCTCAGGATAAGATATGGCAACGTATACGATTTACTGGTGATTCTATTACTCCATTTGATAATGATACAGTGACCATTTCTGTCGATGGAACTAGTGTAACCACAGATGATACAGAGGTTGGGCTACTCAAGCTTGACTCTGGTGGTGTACGCAAGGGCAAGGCTGTCACAATAGACATAGACATGGCGGGTGATGATACTGCTGCTGAATTAGACAGCATTGGAATCGTATTTAGAAGAAGGTATGTTAAATAATGGCTAGAGAAATTTCACAAGTTAAAGCTCCTGCTACTAGGGGTATTGAAGATAAAATCACTGAGCGTGCTATTCAGCATATAGTGGATGAAATCAATAGACTAATAGAGGCTGTTAACCTCAAACAAACAGTATTGGAACAAAAAGAATCAGACGGTTCTGAAGGTAATATACGTCTTGCATCTCGTGAAGGTGTATATTATATTCAAGGGAGAACTAAGGATGGATGGGCTGAAACGGCAGCTTTGACATTAGTTGAAAAGGAGTAACTAGGATGGTAGGTTTATTGATGGGTGTCGGGGCTGGAATATCTGCCCTTTCTGCGTATAATCAAGGTAAGCGACAACAAGGTGCATATAGCGGTATGAGTCGGAGGCTGCAAGAAGAGGCTGTCAAGATGGGTAACCTTGGGACTCAACAACAGCAACAGTTTGCAGGTCTTGCTGATGATGTGAGAGGCCAATTCGACCCACTTGCAGAGATGCAATTAAATTTCGCTGCTGACTCCACCTCTAATATGAGGGCAGTTGGGGGTATGAGCGCATCACAATATTTACAGAATCAGAAATCAGGTTCTAAGAGCGCAACAGCACAGGTTCAAGAAGGCTTGCCAGCATTACAGGCTCAACTAGAGCAGACTGCCATGCAATATGAAGGCATGGGACTCAATGCCAAGTCACAATATGATATGGCTGGTTCACAGATGCGTACCTCTAGTATAGAAGCACAGGCTGGAGCAGACTCTATCTCACCTTGGGGTAACATGTTTTCATCTCTTGGTGGCAGTGCTATGGACTTTGGTTTAGGCGCAATCGCTGCTAATCCAGACCTACTTGATGGTATGTTTGGTGGTGGCGGTGGTGGACAGACTACTGCTATGGCAAACTTTCTGAAAAAGGGTGGTGGTAAAGAATACAAACCTAATGGCGGTGGTGGCACAGCCTATGAACCCCCACCATTCACTTAGGAGACAATATGGCAGTCAATACAGGTATCATCGCACAAGTTACTCAACAGCAACAGCAAATATCTAGTGCCAGACCCTTACAACATCTAGTCCAGATAGCCTCACAAGCTAGAGCACGTAAAGATAATCTACAAGCCAAGAAAGAAGCTCAAGAAGCACGTTCTGAGGATAAGAGAGAAGCGCGTCTATACCGTGAAGAGGTTAGAATTGATGCTGCTAAGATAAGAGCAAAAGAGCGCGAACTGAATAGAGAAGATAGGAAGACTCAGCTAGTAATGAGTGAGTTACTTGGTGAGCGTACTCGATTAGAGACATCTCGTATTAATGCTCTTGAAGAGCTGAAGGCATTTAGTCTATCTGAGAATGATATTAATATGACTAATGCCTACCCTGACCTCGTTGACATGACAAAACAATTATTTGACCGTGACATCGAAGCATATAATGTCGAACTATTAAACCCACTAAGAAAATATCAAGCTGAGCTAGTTAGTAAATTAGGCAAGCTCAAGGCTGCAAAAGCTGCAACAGAAGCAGGAGCCTTTGATGCATATGGTGGAGAAAACAATATACTACAAAGAGTAGAGTTTGAAGAAGCCATGCAGATGTTGCGTGATTCAGGGACTAAAGAATGGTTAATGGCTGGTTATGAAGCTGGATATAAGACACCTACCGCAGCAAGTATTAGAACTGCAACCAATGCAGCAACTAAGCCTTACAAGATAGGAGCTCAGTCAGCTTATGGTGATATGTTGCTTGCAGTTGAAGCTGCTGGTGGGTTAGATGACCTAGTGACTGATGAGGTGATGGCGAAGGGCATGCCGGGATATACTGGCCTGCAACCATCTGTACAAAAGCAATACAAAAAAGAACTAGAACATCAACTACTCAAGTTAAAAAATATTAGTACTGCTGAAGATTTTATTGAAGGTGCTAATATGTTAACAGGGCAACTTGTTGATAAGGGTATCAGAGTCAGTATCCTCGATATTATATCACAAAGTGATGCTGCTGAAGTTAGTTATAACAGCATGGTAAACAATGTAGGCGAGATTAGGACTCTTGAAACTGAAGCTAGAGAAGGTTCATTGGCTGCAAGAAGTCTAAACGCGCTGAAAAGTTTTAGTAAGACACAAGCTGAAATATCTGCTACTGATACAACTGGGTTACAAAACCTTTATGAAGCCTATGCAAGCAGGGGTTTATACTCTGAAGAAGCATTACAAGCCATGCAGAAATCCAATGATGTTAAGATGGCATACGCACCAACAGTTTTTGACGGTTCGTTGACAGCTCCAGTTGATACACTTACTGGTGGCGATTCGATGACTCTTGAAGAAGCTAGAGGTCTCGATATGGATGAATACCTACCATACATATTCGCACAGGAATCAAGGTTTGATAATAAGGCTGTTAATAAAGGTTGGACAGATAAAGATGGTGTATGGCATGACAACGCATTTAAGTCAGTAGATATTGGACTTGCTCAGATTAACTCACAGCATTATGACAGAGGACTGTTACCAGCAATCATAGCACATAGAGGTGAGGCTGGAGGTCAACAGGCATTAGAAGCTATGAATAAATTCCATGCTGCTGTATTTGAATCTTATGGAGTGTCTCCAGACGATACTGAAGGCATGCAGAGACTCTTAGAGCATCCAGAAGTCAGTGAAAAAGCAGCAAGATATCTAATGAAGGATGCTGTTAGAAGAGGTAAGCATCCATTATTTGATTGGGGGGCAGACGACACCTCTAAGATAGGTACAGCAAGACGTATATTTGACGACCTAATGAATGGTGTTTCGTATGATGTACCAGAAAATATTATAGAGATGTATGAAGGTGGTATACCTGCATATAATTCTGGCGATTCAACTGCGGTGAATGAGCCATTACTACCAGACCTAGACCCTAATGAAGAGGCTCAGTTGCAGACTAACGACACTTATAATACAGTTCCAGACTGGATGCCTTCCACTTGGGGTGACGGGAATCGTGTCTCTCCAATAAACTTTAATCAACAAATGGAATCTGAACCATCAAAATTGATAGGTTATGACCCAGACTATGAATATGCTCCTCTTATTGAGGGAAATACTAGTAACGAGATAATGGCTAGATCGTTTCAAAAGTCTGGTCAAGAGATAATGAAAGCAATACAAACTTTACGGGCATTAGACCCAGAATCCGAGCCCAAGAAAACGCCATTTTTATCACGATAACCCTAAAGCCACTTGACTGAGTGGTGTGCGCGTAGCACAAGGAGTCAACATGCCCAAGACACCAGAACAAATCTTTGCACAACTACAAGCTGATATGAAAGAATTTGAAGCTACCCCACGCCAACGAAGCACTAAGAACAATACAGGGATTATCTCATTTCTAGATACTGAAGATATCACCACGCAAACTCAAGCACCCGCACAACCAGAAATGGTTTCAACACCCTACTCTAATGATACAGGATTCAATGACAATGCTTTATATGACTTCATTGGTAATCTTGCTTGGGGAGCTGCTGAAGGCTTATCAATGGGAACTTTAAGTGTAGCTGATATGACAGGTGATTCTGGGTCTTTTGCGAGAAGCATGGGCTCAGACCCTTGGGGAGAAGAGTCATGGGCTGGCAAGGTTGGCTATTCAATCGGTTCAGGTGCTTCAATGTTAGTTGGGCTAGGACTATTCGGTAAGGGCTTTCAGGGAACAGCAAAAGGACTGCAAATTGGCTCTAAGGCTATGACAAAGACTGCTACTGGAGAAATTATCGAGAATGTTGCAAAGCATTTTGGACAGGCTGATGATATTACAAATGCTGTCAGCAAGTTTGTGAACGATGACTTCATTAAATCTGGCTGGAAAAGTATTGATGCAGCTAAAAAGGCTGCCAAAGCGGAGACATCTGTCTTTACTCCTGCTCGTAGAGCTGCAAAGGTTAGCCCTTATGGTAATAAAGCAGGTCAGGAAGCAGTAGAACATCATTTTAGAAAAAGAATTACAGACGAACTTGGTGATTTAGCGGGAGATAACGTCGAAGACATCCTAAAAGAAACCATGAAAGCTGTTACTACCAACCAATTAGGCAACCTTTCAAAGACACTAGCTGTTAAAATGGGCAACGGTAAAGCAGCGCAGGTTGCGGGAGCAGCACTATACGAAGCTACACTCCTAGGTATGTATGACACAATAGGTGGGGAAGTACGAAACCTTACAGCAGATTATCTCGACCTAGGTGAAGAAGATTATGAATTTAAAGATTGGTATTCTAATGCATTGCATGGAGTAGTTGTCGGTGGGCTTTTAGGCCCAGCAAGGTTCTTACCCGGAGGCAAGGCAGTACAGTTTGGCAAGTCAGGTATGGTCGCAGATGGGAAAGCTATTCTATCAGCACTATATTACAGAATGAAACCTGCTGCATCTCTGAACCCTAAGAATATGCAAACAGCATTAAGGACAATGTTTTCTAGTGGTAGCAAGATTGATGCGTCAGTTATGGCTACCTTGAGGTCTTCAGCTCCAGAGTTGACTGATGACATGCTAACAAATGCTTGGGTTACAATGAGTAAGGCAGACCAAGCCATAGCAACCAAGGCATTTAGGCAGATATGGAAGGGTATGCGTGCTGAGTTACCAAAGCTAGTACCAGTAATGATGAAAGAGATTGCTGAAGATGGTATGAAGTCTTTTACTAGGGCAATGGTTGGGGCTACCATTATGAATGGCTCTGGATACTATGAAGCTTACAAGCAGGGTATACTTGGCACTGAGGACTATCCTATTGATAAACTCATCTATGACCAATGGATAGGGATGCTCTGGGCTAAGAGAGGGCATAGATTCGCAGGTAAAGACCCAATGCCTCAATGGTATGCTGCAACAAAGACTAGAGCTAACTCTCAGGAATTTGTTCACACCATGAAAACATTAGAGATGATGGGTGTCAAGGCTTCTAGTTGGGATAATGTTGCTTTAGCATTCGCTGAACACGATACATTCCAGCAGGTTAGACGGAAGATTAACTCAGAGGCAGTACAGGCTGAGCTTAAAACTGCATCTGACATTGTGAACTCCAAGCTAACCTCTAAAGAGGAATATGTTAAGTCATTAGGTGTCGCAGACCAAGGTGAAAAACGCACATGGATGGAATGGATGCGTGATGAACAAGGCGTACACCCACTTGATGCTGAAGCTAATCGCATCATTGAAGAACAAATTTTAGTGGCATCAGAACTTGAGAGAGCTGTTACACGAGGACAAGTTACACATGAGCTAATTAAGCCAATGACAAAAGAAGAAGCTATGCAGTATGTAGCAGAGCTGACCACTAGCCGTATTAAAGACCATAAACTTAATGCTCAAAACGTAACAGACTTAATCGAAGAAGCGCGGTTCGACGCGGTAAGCAAGGTTACAAGAGACATCAATGATGTTATGCGTAACTATATCAAAGACAGTCTGAAAGCCCTAGGAAGGGAAGTAGATGTTGACGATAGCGGGAATCTAGTAATGCCAGAGAGCATGTACCGCATGCTGACTGATATGATTGCCCGTAGAGAAACACACAGAGAGGCCACGGTCTTACGTGAAGCTATGAAGATTGCTGAGAAGAGTGGTCTTCTAAAGCGAGGTACTGGTAGAGCGTATGACTCACAGACTGAGGGTCAGATACTTACAGACCCAGAGTTCAACAAAGCCTTTAAGAACGTATTCAATCAGCATACCGAAGCATTGCATCAGCGTGTATTCGGTACTAAAGATAGTAGCTGGCGTGATAACATTGTAGGCTACCGTGAAAAAGATACTGAGTTCTATGATTTTAATATCCTGAAATCTACACCAATTTGGCATGCCATTCAGACACATAAGCTCCATGTGAGAAATCGCAATGCTTATAGAATGATGAGTGGCAAGGG
>JGI26241J51128_1000014_pt1 | contig 161566 bp, 137 predicted proteins | sample SaaInlV_200m_DNA_4_FD_51128 | JGI IMG/M metagenome (IMG submission 51128) | reverse complement strand
TTACAGCTAAAAGAAAAACAAAAGATGAAATACCTTTATGGTGTTCTTGAAAAACAGTTCAGAAACTATTTCAAGAAATCAAACCTGAAAAAAGGTATCACTGGTCACAATCTCGTGGTCATGCTCGAAAGCCGTTTGGACAATACTGTGTATCGTCTCGGTTTTGCAAGGACCCGTCGTCAGGCTCGTCAGCTTGTTAATCATGGACATTTTCTTGTGAACAACAAGAAAGTTAATATCCCCAGTTTTCAAATGAAACCAGGTGACGTTATCAAGGTTCGTGAAAAAAGCAAAAAGCTTGATCTTATCCATGATTCAATGCGTCGCGTCCAGGGTGAGGGATCTCATCCCTGGTTGAGATTAGACAAAGCGAATATGGAGGGGATCTATGCTGAAGCCCCGGTTCGTGATCAGGTTCATGATGAATACAATGAGCAGCTCGTCGTTGAGTTGTACTCCAAGTAATAAAGTGAAGAAAGGATAATATGCCTAACTTTCACATACCTACATCGTTTAAGATTAAAGAAGGCGGCAGTGACAATCAACAGACTTTTATAGTTGGTCCACTGGAGAGGGGCTATGGCGTTACTATAGGTAATGGCTTACGTCGTGTTCTACTCTCTTCGATGCCTGGAGCTGCAATTACGAGCGTTCGCATGGACAATGTTCTCCATGAGTTTGCAACTATCAAAGGGGTTAAGGAAGATGTCACAGACATGATTCTTAATCTGAAGGGTGTTCGATTCAAACTTCTTGAATCAAACCCTGATAAAGTTCAGTTGACACTCAAGGGACCTCATATGTTCACTGCCGGTGATATTAATAATGGTATTGATCAGTTTGAAATACTGAATCCAGACCATCATATCGCCACGCTTAATGACGAAGCTGAGATAAGCATGGAATTAAGAATCCAAAGAGGTCGTGGATATGTTCCAGCAGATGAGAACAAGCTACCGGACTATCCAATCGGTACCATCTTTATAGATAGTATTTTCTCCCCAGTTGTAAAAGCTACTTACGATGTTATCCAACTTCAGGGTGCTGAGGATGAAGATCTTGAAATGTTGGAATTGATGATCGAGACAGATGGTAGTCTTGTCCCTCAAGAAGCTGCAAATTATGCTGCAAAGATGTTGATTGATCATGTAAGAATCTTTGTTACTGAAGATATCAAGCTCATTACTGAGCCTGAGTCAGAAATCGACGAAGAAGTTCTGCGTATCCGCAATGAACTTAAACGCAGCATTGATGAACTCGAATTATCTGTACGTTCCTATAATTGTCTCCAAGCTGCTGAGATCAAGAATATTTCAGATCTTGTCAGTAAGGAAGAACAAGAGATGCTCCGCTACAAGAATTTTGGTCGGAAGTCTCTTACAGAGCTCAACGAGAAACTTGCTGAGCTTGGTTTGCATTTTGGAATGGACATCGATAAATACTTGTCCGAAGAATAGGCTGGTTTATTAAATGCGACATAGAAAAGATGGTAGAAAACTAGGCCGGACGGCCAGCCACCGTAAAGCCATGTTGGCTAACATGGCGGCAAATCTGTTCCTGCACAAGCAGATTCGGACCACTCACCCTAAGGCTCTTGAAGCTCGTCGTTTCGCTGAAACGTTGATTACAAAGGCCAAGAAGGGGGATCTCCATTCTCGTAGAATGGTATTAAAAGTGATTCCTCACAAAGATGTTGTTAAAATTCTTTTTGATGAAATTGCTCCACAATATGCTGATCGTAACGGTGGTTATACTCGAATCATTAAGCTGGGACAACGCAAGAATGATGCAGCTCATGTATCAATTCTAGCCCTTGTTGATTTTGACCCTTCTGGTGAAGTCGTCAAAGCAACAGCGAAGGTAAAAGCTAAAAAAGCTCCAGTAGTCACAGAAGAAGTGCCGGCTGAAGTTGAAGAAACTGTTGAAGTCGCTGCAGAGGAAGCCGTTGAAGTTGCAACTGAAGAAGTTGCAGAAGAGGTTCCCGAAGTAGCTACTGAAGAAGTTGAAGTTCCTGAATCTCCTGCAGAAGAAGCAGGGGAATCGGAAGCTGAATCGAAAACATCCTGATCATTGACTCTTCATTGAGAATTTGATGATTTTAAGATATCTAAAGGCAGGGATTATCCCTGCCTTTTTCGTTTTAATTACCTTGCCGGCCCTGCTGTCAGCAAAGCCTGTCCAGGGTATCTGGGTGGTACGCCACTCCATAACTTCACCGCAAAAAGTGCGCAAGCTGGTTGAGTTTGCAGCCTCAAATGGCTATACCGACCTGTTTATCCAGGTTCGGGGACGTGGTGATGCGTATTACAACAGCCAACTCGTTCCCCGTTCAACACTCTTACCTCGCGGTGATTATGATCCCCTACAGGATATTATCCCCCTGGCTCATTCCTATGGCATTAAAATTCATGCTTGGGTGAACATGTATCTCTCATGGTCTGCCCGCAAAATGCCCTCTGATCCGAACCATATTATCAATAGATATCCTGAGTGGGTTGAAGTCAATGGTCGGGGCAAAGGAGATTTGGAATTTATTCCCCAGAATGGACGCAATGGGAGGGAAGGTGTATACTTATCTCCTCTGAATGATGATGTGAACAATCATCTACTAGCTGTCATCAATGAGTTGGTTCAGAATTATAACCTTGATGGTATTCATTTAGACTACGTTCGTTTTCAAGATCGAGACTATGGCTATAATCGTGCAGGTCGAAAAAAATTCCTCATGCAATACAATGTTGATCCCATAACGCTTGGTAACGGGAAGGGATCTTATTGGTACCGCCTCAACCCTGAGGATAAAGAAAAATACTGGCTGTACTGGAACGATTTCAGACGGAATGAACTGACGGCCTTTATTGGCAATATCAACCGAAGTATTAAAAGTATTCGCCCTACGATCAAGTTCTCAGCTGCTGTAAAACCCAACCCGGAGGTTGCCAGAACCCGATTTTTTCAAGATTGGCCAACCTGGCTGAATTCTGGTAGCATGGATTTTGTAATTCCTATGAATTATGCAAAATCTGCAACAGATTTCAAGCGCAGCATGACCATGATGAAAAATGAGAAGTTAAATACTGATCAAATTTTCATGGGTATCGCTACCTACAATCAAAATAGTTTTACTTCTGCAGCAAAAATTGCACATTCAAGGGATGCAGGATTCAATAATCTTATCATATTTTCCTATGATACTTATGAAAAGGATCCTCGATATTTCGATCAGATTCATCGTAGCTTAAAAAAATAGGAGGCAGTATGGGGCGTACGATCACACCGCCAATGGGTAGCAAATTGCATTGTAAAGGTTGGCACCAGGAAGCTGCTTACCGCATGATACAACACAATTTGAGTCCCGATGTTGCTGAAAATCCTGATGAATTGATTGTGTACGGGGGCTATGGGAAAGCTGCTCGTAATTGGGAATCTTTTGACGCAATTTTAAAAAGTCTGGAAATCCTTGAGAACGATGAAACCCTCATGATTCAATCAGGGAAACCTGTCGCTATATTTAAAACCCACACACAAGCACCGCGCGTCCTCATCAGCAATTCTATGCTGGTTCCCAAATGGGCAACCTGGGAGCATTTCAACGAGCTCGATAAAAAGGGCTTAATGATGTATGGGCAAATGACAGCTGGTAGCTGGATATATATTGGGTCACAGGGAATCCTGCAGGGAACCTATGAAACACTGGCTTCCCTGGCCAAACAGCATTACCAATCTGATCTTACTGGCAAAGTTGTTGTCACAGCAGGTCTGGGAGGAATGGGTGGAGCTCAACCGCTGGCAGTAACTATGAATAATGGTATTGCACTTGTGGTTGAAATCGATCCGTCTCGCATTCAAAGACGATTAGAGACACGTTACCTGGATAAATCTACAAAAAATCTTGCTGAAGCACTATCATGGATAAATGAAGCCAAGAAGAATAAACATGCAGTCAGCATCGGTCTGGAAGCCAATGCTGCTGATGTGTTGCCAGAGCTTATCTCCAGAGGCTTTATCCCCGATGTGGTGACAGATCAAACCTCTGCCCATGATGAACTGAGGGGCTACTATCCACATGGTATCAGCTTCTCAGAAGCTAATACTTTACGTGAATCTGACCCGGAAAAATATATTGCCATGAGCTATAAGTCCATGGCTCGCCATGTGCAAGCCATGCTGTCATTCAAAAAAGCTGGCTCCATTGTATTCGATTATGGAAATAATATTCGTGCTCAAGCCGAACATGCTGGTGTGAAGAATGCATTCGATTTCCCAGGTTTTGTACCTGCCTACATCAGACCTCTATTTTGTGAGGGGAAGGGTCCCTTCCGCTGGGTTGCTCTTTCTGGCGATCCACAGGATATTTATCGGACCGATGCATTGGTTAAGGAAATGTTTCCTGAAGATGAAGCACTGATTCGCTGGATTGATATGGCTCAGGAACAAATCGAATTTCAGGGTCTACCTAGCCGGATCTGTTGGCTGGGTTATGGTGAACGGGCTAAGCTCGGTCTGGCCATGAACGAATTGGTTCGCAAGGGTGAAATCTCAGCTCCCCTGGTTATTGGTCGTGATCATTTGGATTCAGGATCAGTTGCATCTCCAAACCGAGAGACGGAATCTATGATCGATGGTTCTGATGCAGTTGCAGATTGGCCCATTCTCAATGCTTTGGTCAATGCTGTAGGTGGTGCCAGTTGGATTTCAGTGCACCATGGGGGTGGAGTTGGAATGGGATATGCGATTCACGCCGGTATGGTCATCCTCGCAGATGGCACCAAAGAAATGGATGAGCGGCTCCAACGGGTACTCACCACAGATCCAGGAATGGGTGTTGCTAGACATGCAGATGCTGGTTACGCTAGAGCCATCGAAGTGGCCAATGAACGAGGTGTTAAAATACCCATGATCAACGGTTGAATTGTATAGGTCTGCTATGAGTAACAAGACTGTAAAAGGAATTACTAATATTGGTCAATGGGTGACCTGGAACCCTGTTCAAAGTACGATGGAAGTGGGTGAAGGAGGGACCTGGCTGATTGAAAATGGTCAATTCTCTGACTATAGCCCAAAGTCTTTCTCTGATCCAGAATTCCTGGACGGCCAGGGTCAGCTCCTGACACCAGGTTTAATCGATTCTCATACCCATCCAGCCTTTGCTGCAACGCGTGAGTTAGAATTTGAGATGCGATCTCAAGGTAAAACCTATCAGGAAATTGCAGAAGCCGGGGGAGGCATACGTAACTCTGTGAGGAAGTTACGTGAGATATCAGAATCAGAACTGGCTAATCTGGTTGAAACTCGCCTGAGTCTCATGCTCCGACATGGAACCACCACAGCCGAATGTAAGAGTGGCTATGGCTTATCCACCGAAGCTGAAATCAAGTCCCTCCGTGCCATTCGAACGGCTTCGAAAAAAACACATCTCCAGACCTTCTCAACGCTTCTGGGTGCCCACGAAATACCCGATGAATATCGCAATGAGCGAGATACCTATATTGACCTGGTCATCAACGACATGATCCCTGCAGTTGCAGAACAAAATCTGGCTCAATACTGCGATGTCTTCTGTGAAGAAGGCGTCTATACTGCTGAGGAGACGGAGAAAATTCTTCTCGCAGCCCGAGATCATGGTATGCAGTTAAAATTCCATGCAGATGAGTTTGTCTCGAGTGGGGGAGCTGAATTAGCAGCAAAACTAGGAGCACTGTCTGCCGATCATCTCATGGCAATATCAGATGCTGGGATTTCGGCTCTGGCCGGATCAGACACAGTGGCTACTTTACTTCCAGGAACAACATTTTTTCTGGGTAGCAATACCTGGGCCCCTGCAAGGAAACTTCTCGATGCAGGTGTCACTGTGGCATTAGCTACTGATTTTAACCCGGGTAGCAATATGAGCCTGTCCATGCCATTTGTTATGACCCTGGCGGTAATCTACTTGCATTTAACACCACTGGAAGCGCTACAGGCAGCGACATTGGGTGCAGCAAAATCTATGGGAATTGAGAAAACAACAGGTTCTATCTCGCCAGGTTATCGTGCTGATGCCGTACTCTGGCAGTCTAAAAATTATAAACAATTACCCTACTTCTATGGCAGCAATCAGGTTTATCAGATAATGGTTGGTGGCAAACCTGTTCTCTGAAAGCTCTCGAAATTATAGGCCAGGTAGTCCATATCGCTTGATTCGGACTTAGTAGAACGTATATTGCTCAATCGTAAATTGTTATTGAGTGGAGGAAAATCGTGAATTTCAAGAAACTGACTATAATTATTTTAAATCTGTTACTGCTTGCTTCAGTGAGCATGGCCCAATCCAGTTCGGCTATGTACAGAGAAGCTTTAAAAATATTTAAGAGTTATCGCTACGAAGTTGATTATGCTGATTTCCAGATGAAAACCTATGAAGAAGATGGACACACAGTTCTTCAACTGTTGGTTATTGTAAAATCTGGTAGAAACCGTTTCGATGAAGCACTCCTGGTTTCTTACGCTGCCAGTGGAGCTGCCATATATAATACGAAATCGGCCATTGACCGAGTGAGTGTGGTCGTAAAGGTTCAGTATAAGGAAGAAGTATCCATTGCTGCTACTGCTGACGCAGGTGATGTGGTAAAATTATATAAAGAAGAGATGGATGTTTCTGAATTTATGGGACGCTTGACCTGGCATTAGTTAACATTCCAAATGTTAAAAGTTTTAGAAGCGAGGATTTAATGCCTCGCTTTTGTTTAGAACAAGAATTGAGGTATGCATGAGTCTTTCAATGAACACATACAACCGGGCAGCTACCCTTCTCCTGGGTTTCTTCCTGATGAGCTGTGCAGGTCTTATGGGACCTAATGTCAAGCCAGGTATTGCCTTATTTGAAGAGGGAAAATATGCAGCCTCTCTGTCTCATTATGAGACCATAATTGCAGACGGTAAGGCCAATGGCAAAGTGTATCGTCTTGCCTATGAAAGCGCATTTAAAGCCGGAAAACGAGTGACTGCTGGAAAATACTATAAAGCAGCCATCAAAGCTGGATTTGATGCAGACTCACTTAACTCTTTGGCTACTAACTTGTGGTATGACCGAGCTATAAGTACCATGGGTGGCAACAATTGGGCTGAAGGGAAAAAGGCTGCAGTGCAGATCGCTGAACTGGCTGATGGTTCAAATAAGGATAAATTTTGCTCACATATTCTGGCTGGAAAGAAAAAATTTGATCGAGGTGCTCATAAAGGATTGTGGGATGCCATTAGCGACTATAGCAAAGCGGCTAATTATGATGTGAATTCAGGCTTACCCTATTTCTTAATGGGGCAGGCCAGATATAAGAATAATCGGACTGATTATGATGCAGCATTGGAAGACTATTACGAATCTATTAGGATTGAACCAAAGGGTGCGTTCTCTGCCCAGGCCAAAATTGACATCAAGAAGATTGAAGCAGTTAAGAAAAAAATGAATGCCTTCTGGGGGAAATGATACTGTTTTGTAGAAAGTAGAAAGTAGAAAGTAGAAAGTTCGATTCCCGATTATAATCCTAACACCTAACATCTAACATCTTAAATAGTAGGTAATTCGTTTCTTCCATCAAATTCGTTGTAAAGAAACAGTAACTTTTATCCCCCTTTAGCCTTACTCGCCGGACTTCTTCTTGAAAATCCTGGCCTTCTCAAATCTATTTTCAGTTCCATCCATGATACGCTTAATGTTACTGCGGTGGGTGAAAATGATAAAGAGTGGAATAATCAGAGAAAAAATCCTCAACGTTAAGGAAATCTGAGAATCTGGATTGATTCCTTCGATGATGAATAGAACTACCGGTAGCGCACTTGAAGCCAGCATGCTCCCCAGAGAGACCATTCCCGTAGCAATCAATGTGATGATGAAGACAAGCAAACAAATGGGCAGTGCGATAGGGAAGAGAGCGATTAGCATGCCTGCCAGGGTCCCCACACCCTTACCACCCTTGAAACCTGCAAATACTGTATAAGTGTGGCCAAGGACCGCAGCAAAACCTGCAATTATCATCAACGCATCAGGATTTGAATTGAACAATATAGAATCAGAATTTAAATGACCTGCCACATAGGCTGGCAGCCACCCCTTGAATACATCCACTAACGTAACGAAAAGAGCTGGTTTCCAGCCAAATGTGCGAAATATATTGGTGGCACCAGCATTGCCTGATCCGTGCTCCCGAATATCCTTATTGTACTTTAGCTTGGAGACAATAATACTGGTAGGTGTAGACCCAACAACGTAGGCAATTAAAATGAGTACAAGAAGTTCAATCATTTTCTGATCCTTTATTTACTTTTGTAAAATATAATTAAGCTACCTTGAGTTGAGCCCACAAAATAACCTCTGGAACTATTTATATTGAAGTGCGATACCTATGGCCCCTACCCCGGCATGAACACCAAGTGCTGGACAGAAATCTGTAACAAATACATATGCATCGGGGTAAACCTTCTCAAATACTAACTTTAAGGATTCTGCTGTGTTTGGATTGACCCCATGAAGGATGCCGATACGCTTGATTGGTCTGTCCTTGGCCTTCTTAAGTACAAACTTTTCAAATTTCTTAAAAATATTTTTCCTTCCGAATGTGGCTCCACGCGGCTTGAGAAAGCCTTCTTCAGTGATCCCGAGCACTAGATTGAGAGCCATAAAATCAATTAGGCGCCTTTTGTTGACACTAAGTCGGCCACCCTTTTGAACCGCATCTAATGTTTTCAGAGCAATAAAAATTTCAGTTTTTTTGATCGATTCATGTGCGAGTTCAATCAATTCAGGAAAAGTTGAACCCTGATCTATAGCTTGCGCAATTTCTAAAGCGACTACCCCTGTTCCTGCTGAGATGGAGAGCGAATCAATGATGATTTTTTCCTTGAAATTAACTTTCTCCAATGCAGCAGTTGCATTCTGGAAAGTACCACTCAGAACCTCAGGCAGGTGTAGCGAGATGACAGACTCATAATGAGAGGCTAGAAATTGGTACATTCTTTTAAAGTCAGCTGGTGGAGGTTGTGATGTCTGAGGGTGATGTTTGGAATGAGCAAGTTTTGAATAAAACTCTTCATTGGTTATGGTAACCCGATCGATATACTGCTCTTTTCCAAAATTCAGCCTGACAGGCACAACATGAATATGGTGTTTTTCCAGGATATCCGGTGGGAGATCACAGGTGGAGTCTACTACCAGTGCGATCCTTTGTTCGGATCGAGCACTTTTATTCTGCTCCCGCATATCATCAACCTTTTGCTGCTGAATTTCTCCAAATTGCGATAAGACTTCAAATAGATTGGCGGGGTCATCAGTATGAATATGAATTTTCGCCCTGTGTTTGGAGCCAGCTATGACAATGCTATCACCCAAAGGTTTCATGGTCTGGCTGAGTTTATCTCGGGGTATGTTTTCACCTGCAATAATACATTCTGTACAAAATGGGAACGCGAGATTATCCGCAGTGAGCTCATCCATCTCCAGCGCAACCGAAGCGAAGCCTGTTTCAATGGATGGTAATCTTCGGACATCTCCCGTGTCCATGAAATTCATCACCCCCTCCAGGATACATACAAATCCTCGACCTGCTGCATCGACAACACCTGCATCCTTCAATACCTTGAGCTGCTCAGGTGTATAATCCAGGGCAATCTGGGCAGCTTCTAATGAGATTTTCCATACTTTTTGAAAATCTGGACTCGTACGTGAAGCTTCAACGAGGCTATCACTCCAGGCCTGCATAACTGACAGTATTGTTCCTTCCACCGGATTGACTAGCGCTGTATATGATTCCTCGACAGCAACTTGGGTGGCTTGTGAAAACTGACTGGTATTGACGGCGGAATAAGGTTTCAGCCCCTGGCTTAATCCCTGGAAAAACTGCGCCATGATCACACCTGAATTACCACGTGCACTATCTAGTGATGCTTCTGCAACCACACCACTCAATTCATTTAAAGCCAAGCTATTGTGGGGTTGGATGTGCTCAATTACTCCCATCAGGGTGAAAGCCATGTTTGTACCAGTATCTCCATCAGGTACAGGAAAAACATTGATTTTATTCAGATAGTCTTGTTCATCGAGAAGACTTTGAATACCTGCATATAAAACGCGATAGAGTCGAACTCCATCGAGATAGGCAATTTTCATTCTGATCCTTCTTTTGATTGGTCGAAATACATACTATTTGAACAAATGAGCGACACCTTGTGGAACAATATAAGCCATCCCGGTTAAATCCGGATGAAAATTCAAAAAAAGGTGAAGAAAGCCATTGAAGTCATCAAATAATGTTTGGGAATCGCTACCGTGAGAATCATATTTGCACGTTCATTGACTTGATGTACAAGCTTTTATTCAGGAGCTGTGTTTGAAGCTACACAGGGATAAAAACTTAATTGTTGCTTCACACAATAATGGGAAGCAGCTCTATAAATTGAGATAGAAAATCACAGGAGGTTTCATGTCTCTTATTATTACTGATGAATGTATTAACTGCGGTGCTTGCGAGCCAGAATGTCCAAACGATGCCATTTCTGAGGGTGATGAGTTCTACGAAATAGATCCTGAACTCTGTACAGAGTGCAAAGGTCATTTTGACGAATCACAATGTGTGGAAGTATGCCCCGTCGATTGTATCCCAATGGGTGTTGAGGAATCTGATGAAGTCCTTATGGCCCGCTATGCAAAACTAACAGGCTGATTATTTAAGCCTTCGTTTAGCCAATCTTTATCAATTAAAAAGGTCTCCCAACGGGGAGACCTTTTTAATTGATATTAACATTAATTCAGAAATAACCACCAGCCCACTCCTATATCAAAAACAAGTCAATTTTCCTTCACAGATGTATCATTTTTCCTGCATCTGGTGAAATGAAAACTATATTAGCGGGCTATGAAAGTTACAGGAATAAAAATACAATGAGCGAAGATAAACTTAAATCCCTTTTACAGCAGGTTAAGTACCCTGGTTTTAATAAGGATGTGGTGTCCTTTGGGCTTATCCAGAATGTAAAAGAGAATGATAAAATTGTGGAATTGGGAGTCAAATTTTCTTCTGAAAAAGAAGAAGTTCGACAGGAGATTCTTGCAAATATTGAGAAGGTTTTACGTGAGGGTGGCTACGACAAAGTCAGTATCGAAATTATTCAAGCCAGTGCACAACCTGCTCCAGGTACAGAAACCCCCTCAGCCCCACCATCAATTCCAGGTGTAAAAAACACCATTGCGGTGGCAAGTGGTAAGGGTGGCGTTGGGAAATCTACAGTGGCTGCTAATCTGGCTGCTGCGCTGCAAAAGCAAGGACATAGTGTTGGTGTACTCGATCTAGATGTATTCGGACCAAGTCTTCCTATTACCATGGGTATACATGAAGTACCAAAGGTGATGGAGGGCAACAAACTTCAACCGGTCAGACAGTACGATATGTCTCTCATGTCACTTGGTTTTCTACTAACTGACAGTTCTCCAGTGATCTGGCGTGGAGCTATGGTTAGCAAAATGGTATCTCAATTTCTCTTTGATGTGAATTGGGGTGATCTGGATTATCTCATCCTGGATTTACCTCCTGGTACAGGAGATGTGCAACTTACACTGGTACAGCAGGTTGCTCTAACAGGTGCAGTGATTGTCACAACGCCTCAGGATCTTGCTTTGCAGGATGTGGAACGCGGCGCCAACATGTTTGAAAAGGTGAATACACCTGTTCTGGGTATTATCGAAAACATGTCCTATCATGTATGTACCAACTGTGGCCATGTATCACAAATATTCTCAGCAGGTGGTGGAGACAAGGAGAGTAACCGCTTAAACGTACCTCTCTTAGCAAAAATTCCACTCAATGAAGAGATTATGACAGCTGGTGAAAATGGTGAACCGCTTGTCATCCATCTACCAGAATCAGAAGCAGCTCAGATGTTTAGAGATGTTGCTGTCAAATTACATAATTTGGTCAACTGACCCATTTAATGCTTAGTGAAAACACCATACTTGAGGCATTGCGCAAGGTCTACGATCCTGAGATTCCAGTTAATCTGGTTGATCTGGGCTTGATCTATAGCACGAGCATCGACAATGGTAACGTAAATATTAAAATGACCCTTACAGCAACAGCCTGTCCCATGCATACCATTATATCACAAAATGTGAAGGAGGCAGTTGAAGCTCTGGAGGGTGTGCAAGAAGCAGTTGTCGATATTGTCTGGGAACCCCGCTGGAATCCAGAATTGATCAGTCCTGAGGGTCGAATTGCATTAGGTATGGAATAATTAAAAAAAATGTCAGCTGAGTTCGATCAATTAAAATCTGAAGTGCTTACTCATGGGAATCTCCCCAAACATGTTGCCATCATCATGGATGGGAATGGTCGTTGGGCTAAATCTAAATCCAAACCAAGAATATTTGGCCACAAGGCTGGTGTTAAATCAGTTCGTAAGATAACAGAATTGGCAGGTGAGTTGGACCTTGAGACCCTGACGCTTTACACTTTTTCCAGCGAAAATTGGAAGCGACCCAAACTCGAAGTTTCAGCACTCATGAAATTGTTGTTGGACACGATCACTAAAGAAGTGGAAGACCTCCATCGCAATAATGTTCGCCTTACGGTCATAGGTGATCTTGAATCAATGCCGAAAGGTCCCAGAGCCGGTATGTTGGCCGGTATTGAAAAAACCTCAAAAAATACGGGTCTAAACTTGAACCTGGCGCTGAATTATGGAAGTCGTCAGGAGATTCTCTCCGCCGTTCAATCAATTGGAACGGATGTGGAGAACGGAGCACTGAAAGTTTCAGATATTAATGATAAAACCATCTCCAACTATCTATATACTTCAAAAATCTCAGATCCGGATCTTTTAATCCGGACAAGCGGGGAATTCAGGCTGAGTAATTTTTTGTTGTGGCAACTTGCCTACACGGAAATTTTTGTCACACCAGTCTATTGGCCGGCTTTTGAAGGTAAGGATTTTCTGGAAGCTATACGCGATTATCAAAAAAGGGAGCGTAGATATGGACAAGTTAGTGAACAAATACACCACTAACACGTTCGTCTAAGTATGAAAAAAATTATTTTAAACATCGTAAGCTTGATTCTGTTGGTATCCTTCGCATCGGGACAGCAGCAGGCAATCAAAATTCAAATCGCAAGTATTGATGTAATTGGAACAAAAACAGCCACTCCCGCTGTTGTCATCGCTGCCTCAGGTCTAAGTGTCGGCATGGAGGCGAATCAGGAAGATTTTTCTGAAGGTGTCAAACAATTGTGGAGCCTGGGACTCTTTTCTGATGTTAAAATTCTTTCAGATCGTGAAACCCCTGAAGGCATCTTCTTAATTATTTCAGTTGAAGAATATCCTCGTCTTGATAAAGTAGTTTTGGAGGGAAATAAAAAGCTAAAGACTGATGAAATTGATGAAGCCCTTAACCTCCATCCAGGTCAGGCACTTACCCCATTCATCGTTTATGAAAGCCAACGCATCATACAGAATCTGTATTATGAAGATGGATACCTTCTAGCAGAAGTCGAACCCAGTACTTTCGAAGGTGAGAAAGAGAATTCCCGCGGTGTAAAATTTGAGATTATTGAAAATAAAAAAGTTTCGGTGGGAGAAATTCGTTTCACAGGGAATACCCAACTCTCTGATCGTAAGCTGAAAAAGAAAATGGACATGATCAAAGAGGAGCGTTGGTGGAAATTTTGGGCAGACGCTGAATTTTCAATTGATAATCTCCGGGCAGATGAGCGCCTTATTGAGGAGTATATGCATTCCATCGGTTATCGTGACGCTGAAATCCTCGGTGACAGTCTCTATTATTCTGAAGATTTGAAAAAAATGTACTTCGATATCAACCTCTATGAAGGAGAGAAGTATAAATACGGTGAAGTAAAAGTTATTGGCAATACAATCTTCGAGACTGAAGATATTTTGTCAGCCCTGGGTATTTCACGTGGTGATCAATACAACTCTGAAAAACTCATGGAAGCTATTGAGCTTGGTGTGAGAAGCCCCTACATGGATAAAGGCTATCTGTATTGCCAGATCAATCCAATAGAGTATCCCGTAGCAGCTGATACGGTAGCGCTGACACTTGAGATTGCTGAGATGAGTCCCGTCCATATCCGCCATATCAACATTGTGGGAAATGACAAAACCAAAGAAAATGTCATACGCCGCGAGCTTAGGATATTTCCAGGCGATCTTTTTAGTCGCACCGCTCTCATGCGGTCACAACGTGAAGTAATGATTCTTAATTATTTTGGGAATGTTGTGCCTGATGTCATTCCTTATGATGAAGATGAAATTGACCTGGTCTTTGAAGTTGAAGAAAAAAATACTGGCACCGCCACAGCCAGTGCAGGTTATAGCGAACGAGACGGATTCATCGGTACCGTTGGTTTGCAGTTCCCGAATTTTCGCGGTAATGGTCAACAGGTTTCCTTTAATTTTCAACGTGCTTATAGCTATGAAGCACTTTCCATCAGTTTTGTAGAACCCTGGCTATTCAATACCCCTAACCTGTTGGGTGTCAGCCTGTTCGATCAGGATCGCAGTCAGGGAACCAGTACTTCGTATTTGAATTATTCATCGAGTTACTCTACGCCCTATGATGTTCACACAACTGGAGGATCGGTTACTTTTGGGCGGCGATTTCAATGGCCTGACAATTATTTTCGTGGCCGCTGGAGTTTCAGGGCAGCTCTTGATCGTTATGATCTGGATAAGATTTATTACCAGAGTGTTTTCGATCGTGTAAACCCAGCTCATCTAGAACAGACCTCCGGTATTAGTCTGACTCAGACCATCACTAGAGATTCCAGGAATGCTCCAGAATTTCCTACCAGCGGATCAGTGTTGACCCTGAATTCTATCTATAGTGGAAAGTTCCTCGGTGGTAACGAAAGCTTCTTCAAGCAGAAAGCCAGCCTTGAGTGGTACACTCCTCTCTGGAAAGATAAGCTGGCTATGAGGAGCTATTTTGAAGGTGGTATTCTCGAACCTTTTGATCAGGATTCCACGCATATTATTCCCTATGATGAGTACTTTTTCATGGGCGGCGCCGGATTAATCTATGGTAGCGCGTTGCGTGGTTATGCTGAACGATCTGTTGGAACTTTAGAAGGTGATGCTTATTTTGGTGGAATGGCATCCTTCAAGTACACACTTGAGATGCGCTTCCTCCTCTCACCGAATCCCATGATGTATTTAATTGGATTTGCAGAGGCCGGTAATGTTTGGGATAATTTTAATTCGAGTAGCCTTTTTGATTTGAAACGATCAGCAGGGTTTGGTGGAAGAGTTATCATGCCACCGCTTGGTATGTTGGGTATTGATATCGGCTGGGGGTTTGACAACGATCCAGTACCTGACTGGAAATCACCGGAATATCACTTTATTTTCGGTCAGCAATTTTAAGATATATTGGTTAAGGAGATACCATTTTGAACAAAAGTATGATTCGTTTAATCCTATTATTAACGCTGTCCTTGGCAGCTTTCGGTCAGAAATTCGGATACATCAACTCTGAGTACATTTTATCTCAGTTTGAAGAATATCGCGAAGCACAGAGTAAACTTGAAGTCGAAGGTCGTAAACTGGAAAAGCAGTATTATGATATGGCTGCCTCGCTGGACAGTATGCAGCAGGAATATGAACGTCAGAAATTTCTGATGACTGAAAATAATCGTGCTGCTAAAGAAAATGACATGCGTCGCCTTGCTGAAGAAATTCAGCAGTTCCAGGTGCAAAAGCTTGGACCTCAGGGTGAGTTTTATCAAAAACAACAAGCTCTGGCGGATCCTGTATTGCAGAAAATTAATACAGCTATCAAGAAAGTCGGAGAAGATGGAGCATATGATTTCATCTTTGATGTTGTTGCTGGAAACATTCTTTATGCACAGGAAAAATTTGATCTCACTGAAAAAGTTTTAAAGGAACTCCAGAAATAGGGGTTAGTCATTTCCTTGACTTTAAAACTAGGTGAATTGGCGCAGGCTCTCGGTGCCAGATTAGAGGGAGATGGGAGCGTGGAGATCTCAAAACTCAATGAGATCCAGGTCGCCGCGTCAGATGAAATCTCCTTTATTTCGAATCCTAAATATCTGAAATATGCAGAAACCACCCAGGCTGCGGCACTCATCGTTCCTGAAGATTTGGAAATTGATTTTCCACACCTCATAAGGAGTGCTAACCCTAAACAAGCCATGCTTAAGGCATTGCAACTGTTAAATCAGAAGCCGCGCTTAGCTAGTCCTGGTGTACATCCATCTGCCATCCTTCATCCATCAGTTAATGTCCCTGATTCAGCTGAAATCGGACCTGGTGTGGTTGTGGAAGAGGATGTCAAGCTGGGTGAGAATATTATCATAGAAGCAAACACTGTAATCGGGAGTGGTTGTACAATTGGTGAGGGGTCCCATCTCTATCCAAATGTGGTCCTCTATAATGAATCTCTTCTAGGGCAGAATTGTATCATTCATAGTTGCGCTGTGATTGGCAGTGATGGCTTTGGCTTCGCCGTAGAAGCTGGCCAGATTGAAAAAATCCCACAAACTGGAAATGTCATTTTAGGTGATGACGTAGAGATCGGTGCAAATTGTGCCATTGATCGAGGATCAATTGGTCCAACCAGTATTGGCGATGGTACCAAGCTGGACAATCAAGTGCATATTGCTCACAATGTTCGTATTGGAAAAAATTGTTTTCTCACTGCTCAGGTTGCCATTGCAGGCAGTACTGATCTAGGTGATCGAGTTCAAATGGGTGGCCAAAGTGGTGTGATTGGTCATCTAAAGGTAGGTAATGACGTTTCCATCGCCACACGTGGCGGTGTGACCCATGATATCCCTGACGGGACGATGGTTAGTGGTTTTCCCGCTCGCCTGCACAGAGATGAATTAAGAATTGAAGCAATATTGAAGAAATTACCAGAGTTGTACAAGACCGTTAAAATGCTTGAAAAACAACTAAATAAAGACTAAGTGAACGCTGACTGGTAATGAAGGAATAGGAATAGATGCAGGATAGACGAGAAAATCAAAGAAGCATTAAAAAAGCCGTGTCAATAGCAGGTATAGGGTTGCATACAGGCGTTAAAACTCGTATGACATTTAAACCTGCCGCTCAGAATACCGGTATTCGATTTTTAAGAACGGATGTTCCCAATGCGAAACCCATTCCTGCGGATATTGACCACGTCGTTGATATATCGAGAGGGACTACTCTAGAGCATAATGGATCACGGATTCATACCACAGAACATGTATTAGCTGCTATTAGTGGTCTTGAAATTGACAATATTCTTATTGAATTGGATAATAAAGAACCACCAGTGATGGATGGATCTGCCATCCCTTTTGTGGACATCCTGCTTGATGCTGGATTTGAAGAACAGGAAGCAGCCAGGGAATATTTAGTACTTGATAAGACGATCACTTATTCTGATCCTGACAAGGGCGTCGATATTCATGCTCTCCCTTCAAATCAATTCCGTGTCACCTTCCTGATCGATTACAAGTTGCAATCGCTGGGAACTCAATACATGTCTTTCTACTCGCTGGAACAGGATTTTGTGGAGCAGATTGCCCCTGCACGCACTTTCTGTTTCCTCCATGAGGTTGAAGAACTCAAAGCACAGGGTCTAATCAAAGGTGGCTCCGCCGATACTGCATTGGTGATGATTGATAGGAAAATTGAAGAGTCAGAGCTAGACCGTTTACAAAAATTATTCAACATTGATGAAAAATTGATCCAGAGTGAAAACGGAATCTTGAACGGCAAAGAATTACGCTCAAAGACTGAACCTGTTCGGCATAAGATTCTTGATTTGATTGGTGATCTCGCCCTCCTAGGAATGCCCATCCAGGGTCACATTACAGCTGCCAGAAGTGGTCATGCCAGTAATGTTGAATTGGTACGTCTCCTCAAGAAGGAATATGAAAAACAGATTCTTGCCAAACGTTTTCAAAGACGCCCCCGCGAGCGTCAAATTGTATTTGATACCGAAGCTATTATGCGGATTCTTCCCCATAGATATCCCTTCTTACTCATAGATCGTATAATCGATTTTACACCGGGAGAAAAAATTACAGCCATCAAGAATGTCACCATGAATGAACCTTTCTTTCAGGGACATTTTCCCGGAAAGCCAGTAATGCCCGGGGTTTTAACTCTTGAGGCGATGGCACAGGCTGGAGGTGCTCTGCTCTTAAATGCCGGAGATGACCCAGAAAACAAACTGGTATTCTTTTCCGCGATTAATAATGTCAAATTCAGGAAGCTCATTGAACCTGGCGATCAAATTATATTTGAAATTGAATTATTAAAATTTCGACTCCGCTCAGCCAAACTGAGGGGTATGGGATTTGTAGATGGTAAGCTGGTAGTTGAGGCGGATCTTATGGCCTCCATTGTAGATAGGTAAACTATGAAATCTCGCATTCACCCAACGGCTCTCATTAGTCCTGATAATGTAAAAATCGGGAAAAATGTTACCATTGGACCCTATGCGATTATCGAAGAAAATGTCACTATTGGTGATGGCTGTATCATTAAAGCCCATGCACTGGTTGGCGCCCGGACTACTCTGGGCAAGAACTGTCGCTTATTCAATGGTGCCGTGGTTGGAGAGATTCCTCAAGACCTTAAGTATGCTGACGAAGAAACTGAAACCATTTTAGGTGACAATGTAATCGTCCGTGAATATTGTACGATTCATCGTGGAACCACAGATCGTTGGAAAACCAGTATTGGCAACAATGTTCTCATTATGGCCTATTGCCATATTGGTCATGATTGTGAAATTGGTGACAACGTCATTATTGCTAATTCCTGTAACATGGGTGGACACGTTGAAGTCGGTGACTTTGTGATCATCGGTGGAGCTGTACCAATTCACCAGTTTGTAAAAATTGGGAAGCATGCTTTCATTGCAGGGGGCTTTAGAATTACCAAGGATGTGCCTCCGTATATACGGGCATCCAATATTCCTCTGACCTATAATGGATTAAATTCTGTTGGTCTTCATCGACGTGGCTTCCCCAGTGAAACCATCAATCATATCAAGCATGCCTACACCAGAATCTATCGCAGTCACATGAATGTTTCTCAGGCAGTGAAAGAGCTCAAGGCACAGACCGATATCGCAACTGAAGTTCAGGATATCCTGGATTTTATTGAAGAGAGTTCACGAGGAATTATTCGAGGCTAATGGGCCTGAAGGATATCCTTCATTTTTTGTAATACTCGACTTATGTCATTTTCAGCTAGCAAGATTCTATTATTTATCACCCTTATCGCGTTGTTTAGTCTCCGTCTGAGTGCTGGAGATGATTTTCCTGTTTGGGACGATACAAACTCATTTAAACAGGATCTTAAAAGTGCCACATTGGTAACAAATCTTCCCAATATCACTGAGGCAGATCACTTCTTTGGGGTGCATTTCTCTGGATCTCAGATTCATACTAACTCCGGCTCATATCAACGGATACCGACAGCACGCCTGAGTCTTTACCCGAATCCAGGCTACAATTTGTGGGTGCAGTTCGCCCCTTGGCCAGGATCAAACCCAAATTTTTCAGTTGGAACTGGTCTTCAAGTTGAATTTAAAGGGGAAAATGTCCATCGCAGGCAAGCCATTGGACTTTCATGGAACTCTATTTTTGATGATGGCTATGTACAACGTGATGTTTCCATCCATGGGCTTTATGGATACGCATCGAAGAAGCTGAATCTTGGATTCATTGCCTTAATTGATATGCACCATCTTGTTGTAGAAAATGGTAATGGAATTCCTGATTATGATGAAACAATACTGCTGGGTGTACCATATATTAGTTGGTTGATAGTGGATCAATTGAGAGTATCACTTATGATACCTTACAACTCAAGTGGACCAGGAATTGTACTTGGAAGCGAGTTTATGATAGGAAAACGGAAATAAATGGGCAGTAAAACCAAATTTATATCTGTACTTGGCGCAACTGGCAGCATCGGCGTCAATGCACTCAATGTGGTCCGTAGTTATCCCGATCTCTATCGTCTCAAATATCTATCTGCTCATTCTCAGGCGGACCTACTGATTGAACAAGCCCTGGAATTTTCTCCCAGTGCTGTCTCAATTGGTGATGCTGACCAATACGATAAAGTCAAGAATGCCCTTCCTGGTGTGGAGGTACTTAAGGGTCGAGCAGGCTTGTTGGAACTCGCAGCCCGTGATGATGTTGATACCATGTTAAATGGTCTGGTGGGAAGTGCTGGTATGGAGCCCACGATTAAGAGTATTCAAGCTGGTGTTGATATTGCGCTTTCAAACAAGGAAAGCCTTGTGATGGCAGGTGATTTTATCAATGGTCTGCTTAAAGAACATAAAGTCAATTTATATCCAGTTGATAGTGAGCATTCTGCCATATGGCAGTGTTTGACCGGAGAATCCTCACAGGATATAAAACGTCTCATTGTTACAGGATCTGGTGGTCCGTTTCGCACGTTACCCGCAGAATCCTTCGACAATATTACAGTAGCTCAGGCCTTGAAACATCCCAATTGGGCTATGGGTCGCAAAATTACCATCGATTCTGCTACCATGATGAACAAAGGGCTTGAGGTTATTGAAGCACGCTGGCTTTTTCATCTGCCTGCTGAAAAGATTGATATTGTCGTACATCCCCAGAGCATTATCCATTCCATGGTTGAATTTCTGGATGGATCTGTGAAGGCGCAGTTGGGTATACCTGACATGAAAATTCCCATTCAGTATGCTCTCAGCTATCCCCGCCACCTCAAACAGGATTGGGAACAACTTGATCTTGCAAAGATTGGCACCCTTACTTTTGAGGAACCTGATCTGAAAAAATTCAAATGCATTCAATTGGCCTTTGACGCACTGGAGCAGGGGGGCAGTGTCCCCGTGGTCTTGAATGTGGCCAATGAGGAAGCAGTCTACAGATTTCTGGATGGAGAAATCTCTTTTAACGCAATCCCAGAACTGATAATAAAAGCAATTGATGCCCACGATTTCCTTGAACACCCAAATCTAGATGATATTTTAGCTTTGGAGCAATGGACACAGGCATTTATGAAAAGGAGTTAAAGAAGCTAAATGGGTTTCTTCTCAGTTGATACATTAATAACAATAGCCGCAGCCATTTTTACGCTGGGTATCCTCATTTTAATACATGAACTTGGTCACTTTTTGGTAGCGCGAATGGTCGGTATCCGTGTGGAACGTTTTTCCATTGGAATGCCTCCTCGGTTCCTAAGCGTGCAAAACAAAGTGGATGGTTTGTGGATCAAACTTTTTATTCCCTGGTTTATTCAACGCATTGCCAATGCAACGACGGTTGAGTTTCGCATTCCCAGGAAAAATCCTAAGGCTGGTGATACTGAATATGCCCTGAGTTGGACCCCCTTCGGTGGCTATGTCAAGATGTCGGGGATGATTGACGAATCCATGGATGGTGAAATTACGGGAAAACCGTGGGAATTTACCAGTAAGAAGCGCTGGCAACAGTTATTGACCATCTCTGGTGGTGTCATTATGAATGCTCTGCTAGCTTTTGTCATTTTTACTGGCATCATTTATTCTACCGGAATGGAAGATCCCGTGGAGGGAACTTTTGTTGGTTCATTGGTAAGCACTGAAGCCAGAGAAGTTTTTCCTGCCGAAGAAGCTGGAATCATGGAAAATGATCAGATCGTCATGATCAATGGTCAATCCGTGACTGAGTGGGAAGAATTGACAGGGATTGTGCATGACCAACCTGGTAAGACCATTTCTGTTGAATGGTTGAGAAACGGCGTTCGCTATAGTGATTCAATCACAGTAGTTAAAGAGACTGTACCTACTGCTGAAGGTAACATTGATATCGGTATGATAGGCATCGGGCGAGTTACTGAACACACAGATCTTGGTTTTGTCGAATCAATTTCTTTTGGTGCCCGGAGCACCTATATGTTTGGTACGCTCATGGCACGTGGATTCTGGTCCATGGTAACAGGTGCCACTTCCATGGATCAAGTGGGCGGACCCATTATGATCGCTAAAATGGCTGGAGATATGGCCCGCCGTGGATGGTTGGATGTCTTTTACTTTATGGCTATCATCAGCGTGAACCTGGCTTTCATAAATATTTTACCCATACCTGGTCTTGATGGAGGACATTTCCTCATCATCAGTATTGAAGGCATCATTCGTCGACCTTTGCCCTTAAATGTAAAATTGATTATTCAACAGGTTGGAATGTTATTCCTGCTTGGGCTGGTGTTGTTTATCACCATCCAGGACATCTCACGGTTATAGATATCCCGGCTGATTATGGCAGCTCCCAAAAACAAGCCAACTTTTAAATTGGTATACTTTAGATATTTACTTGAATTCCTGCTTATGTTGGTATTCAACCTGATTCTATTTGTTTTACCCTGGACACTTACCTGGCGTCTCGGTCGAGGTTTTGGCTGGATCGCCTATAAGTTACTCACCAAGCGTAAATCCACTGTTGCACGTAATATTCGCAGGGCTTTTCCTGATCTGGGTGAATCTGAAATAGAAGCTCTGATCAGAGCTTGTTATCTACACTGGGGAGAAGGGTTTATTTCTACTCTGAAACTGTGGATGATCAGCCAACGCAAGGCGCGCTCTATAGTAGATGCACCTGGTGTAGATGATTATGTCCTCGGTTCCATAGCGAGCCAAGAGCCTATCCTTTATTTTACAGGACACTTTGGGTCCTGGGAAATGGCTGGTCGTTATGTAGGAGGTCTTGGTGATGGAGCAGCCTCCATTTATCGCATTCAAAAAAATCCGCTTGTTGATTGGTTTTTAACCAAGATCCGTGAATATCACCAATTGGAACTCGTAAACTCCTGGTCGGGTATACCGGCTTTTGAGGAGGCTTTAAAGCGAACCTACGGATTGGCTGTAGTGGGTGATCAGTACAAAGGCAGGAAGGGGATTCAAGTCGATTTTTTTGGTATCCCTTCCTCCACTCCACGGGGAGCCGCAATATTGACCTATCGGGCGAATCCTAAATTGGTTTTCCTGGCCTGCACCCAGCATCGTGGACGCTACAAAATTAAAATTGAAGAAATCGAATACGAACGTCCCCAGGAGATGACTGAAGCATGGGTGCACGACCTTACTCAGATGCTGACCAGCAAACTGGAACAAGAAATTCGTAAGTATCCCGAACAATATTTCTGGTTTCACCGTAGGTGGAGAGATCTGGATCGCCGGGATAGAAAAGCCCAATCAGCTTCATGAACATCATTAATCCCAGTCGTGGTGGTAACCCATTTTCTGCCGAACAAACCGCTGAAATTCAGAGGGTTTTAGGGCAGGGAAAGGTCATTGTATATCCCACTGACACGCTATATGGTCTGGGTGCTGATGCCACGTCATCTGTAGCTGTGGACATGCTCTATTCACTCAAATCTCGTGAAAATTCACCCATATCTGTCCTCCTGGCATCTACAGCACAACTATTTGAAATGGTCACTGACCTGAGCAAAAATGCACTCGAACTAATCGAAACTTTCATGCCCGGTGCTCTAACAGTTATATGTAAGAGTAAATATGAATTCGCCCCACAATTGATCTCAGATAATGGCACCGTTGGATTCAGAGTTCCTGATCATAAGATTTCTTGCCTGCTACCAGAGCTGTTCGGTAAACCCATCACCACTACAAGTGTTAACCCTGCTGGGAAGAAACCAGCTTCATCAAAAGCAGACGTGGAAGCATATTACGATAAGCAAGTCGAACTCATGCTAGATATTGGACCTGTTCATCAATCAAAGGGGAGCACAGTTATCGATCTCACAACCTCGCCTTTCAAAATTCTCAGAGAGGGTGAAATCTCTCGCCAAGCACTACAGGATTTCCTAAACTAACAGCCTTATGTATTTACGCATACTCAAACTGATAAAGCCTTATTGGGCGCAAATAAGTGTCGGTATAGGATTTTCATTTATCAATGTGCTTTTCCACTCCTTGACATTGTGGTTATCCGCCTCATTCATCACCACCATTTTTGCAAATCCTGATGAACAACTCACTACACCTGCAGAATCCCTGACAGGTAACATCGATCTTAACGAAAGATTAAAACAATTAACCAGTGAGTACTTCTTTTCAGGTACTCCTGTTGATGCTCTGGCTACACTTGCCCTGGTTATTCTATTCAGTTATTTCATTAAGTCGATTGCCTATTATGGCAACAAACTCTTCACTGGTTATGTTCAGGCTAAAGTTGTCCAGGATTTGAGACTTCGCTTATATCAGCACTTTTTAACTCAACCTTTAAGTTTCTTTCAGACACGTCGTAGTGGAGATCTTATTTCTCTCGCCATGAATGATGTGTTGAAGGTGAATCAAGCGTTGGCTACCACCTTTCATCCCTTGGTTATTGAACCACTGTATATTGTCACCTATCTGAGCATCCTGTTTATTATCAATTGGCAACTGACCCTGATTTCTATCCTTATCATTCCAATTACCTCATTATTTATTGCGGTAATCAGTAAAAGTATTCGACGCAAAGTGGTCCGCGTCCAGACTCAGTTGGGCGAAATCACTTCTCGTTTTACAGAGTTGATATCAGGTATTAGAATTATCAAAGCTTTTGTAAATGAAGATAATGAGAGCAAGCGTTTTGGAGGTGAAGCCCAGAAATTATTTAAGCTCATGTTCCGTCAGATCGGCTTGCAGAGTCTCTCCCTCCCGGTAACAGAAATGTTGGGCGTCAGTATGGCTGTAGTACTTTTATGGGTTGGTGGTGTTCAGGTGCTGGAACACGGAACCATCAGTAGTTCAGACTTCTTAAGGTTTATTGTTATTCTATTTGCGATCTATCAGCCTATCCGGAATCTGGCCAAGGTGAACATCAGTATTCAGGCAGGTGTGGCAGCAGGTGGTCGGGTATTTAAGATTCTAGATATTGAACCTGCCATTCGCGATGAAAGCGACAGTAAAGATCTCGCAGCGTTTGAAAAAGAAATTCGTTTTGAATCAGTTACCTTTGTCTACGATAATTCGGACATGCAAGCCATCAAGAATCTGGATACGGTCATCCAGAAAGGGGAGGTTGTTGCCCTGGTCGGTCCATCCGGTGCCGGGAAAACAACTGTGGTGGATCTGATCCCTCGATTTCATGATATCAATGCTGGTAGTATTAGTATTGATGGCAGCGATATTCGCAACCTGACTCGTGCCAGCATTCGACGACAAATTGGGATTGTCTCTCAGGAAACCATTCTCTTTAACGATACGGTTTACAATAATATTGCCTACGGCATGCCTAGTAATGCTTCAGATGTTGAAGCAGCTGCCAGGCAAGCCAATGCCCATGATTTCATTCTTAACCTGGAAGAGGGATATGAAACTATGCTGGGAGAGCATGGCGCTCGCCTTTCGGGAGGTCAAAAACAGCGTATTGCCATTGCCCGCGCTCTGTTGAAAGATCCCTCAATTCTTATTCTGGACGAAGCAACTTCTGCTCTGGATACAGAATCTGAAAAAGCAGTTCAATCTGCCATTGAAACTTTGATGAAGGGACGGACTGTAATAGTCATTGCCCACCGTCTCTCTACGATTTTAAGTGCGGATAAGATTTTGGTCATGGATCAGGGTGAGATTGTGGAACAGGGCAATCATGCAGGTTTGAGTAAAGCCGGGGGATTGTATGAGAAGTTATATCGCCTGCAGTTTGCAAAGGGTGAAACCGTCTAATCTTCTTTAAACTCTTCCACGTCCCTTCCCGGGTGACGAAAAGTCCATAAATCGTTCAAAAAATAATTCAAGATGGATGCAATGAAGATGGCGATCAAATTTGCCAGAAGGTAGTGAATACCTGCATAGTGGTGTAGCAAGAGCAGTATGATCCAATTGAGACCACCTGCAATCCAGCTAACTAGAGTAAACCTGATCAAGCCGGTTCGGATGGCCTGGAAGCCCTTCATCTCTCGATCTGTCCATGTAAATCTATGATTCCAGAAAAAATTGTTAAAAATAGCAATCTGAATGGCCATCAGGGATGCTATGGAGACGGGAACATAGAGGTATTCCTTTGCGTAATATAGAATCGCGCTATTGACGACAATACCTGAAATACCTACAAAGGTGAAGGAAATAAACCGCTTGGGAAACTGTATTTGCATGGCTGAATTTAATAGTAACGTTAGGAATGGATAGACAAAAAGCTTGAGGATTGTGAGCATCCCGCCTAGCTTCTGAATCTATGAATACAGTTAATAAATTATTGCTGCTCATCCTGCTTCTCGCAGGTACATCGGCTTTCTCTCAGACTTATACATATAAGGTTAAATATGGCTTAGTGCAGGCTGGCGTGGCTACCCTCGTCCATAATGTGGAAGATAATGTACTGTACAGCCTCTTTGTGATTGAGTCTTCACCCTGGCTTTCGACCTTGTGGACACTTTCTGATTCTGTAATGACCGAATATTTGATTGACCTGGGACGGCTTGTCAAACATACCAAAGCTATCCATGAAGGTTCGTATCATCGTAATTATGAGGTGACCTTCAGTGATAGCAACCTGGCCGTTGTAAATGGGAAGGACAAAGCAGTCGATATTCAGGGACTAAGGGATATCCCCAGCCTCCTCTATGATTTGTCTCTAACCACGTTTCAGCATGGTGACACTCTCCAATTCCGCATGTGGGATGGTCGGGGCTCAGGTGTATTAAAACTGCTAGTTGAGAAGATTGGTAAACCATCCCTGTTTAAACCCTTTGCAGAACCTGGTTGGCGTCTAACCCCACTTAACAGTACGCGAAAATCCAGAGCAAACCAGATTCAACTCTCAATGTTTTATTCAAAATCCTACCCACATACCCCTTTAAAAATTGAGATTGACACTAAATATGGTAGCGTCCAAATGCACATTGAAGCACCTTGAATTTTTCGAAAATGATACCGACCTGAGATTTTACATGTTATCTTGGTCTACAATTTTAATGCAATAGAAATCAAAACAATTGGGATCAGTTATGCGACGTTTATTCCTGCTCTTGTTCTTGCCCATCCTCATTTTCCCCCAGGTATATATTCTGGAGGTTAAAGGAACCATTGATATGGGATTGGCATATTTCTTTGAACGCCAGATTCCCGCATTGAATGCAGCCGGTGGGGATGCCATCCTGCTGGATATAGATACCTTTGGCGGCAGGGTAGATGCAGCCACCATGATGAAGAATGCCCTCTTGAATTCAAAAATAGAGACTTATGCTTTCATCAATACGAAAGCCATCTCTGCAGGCTCGCTTATATCACTGGCATGTGATACCATCATTATGAGATCTGGAGCGACTATGGGGGCAACTACGGTCGTTGATGGGCAAAGCCAGAAAGCAGGTGAGAAAGCTCAGTCCTATATGCGTGAAGAAATGGCCTCGACTGCAGAGTCCAAAGGGCGCAACCCTGACATTGCCATGGCCATGGTAGACGAATCACTGGATATTGATACACTGGTTAGTGCTGAAGGAGATACCTTATTTCTGGATGATATCGAAGGTGCTCATGAGGGCAAATTGCTTACGCTGAGAACCACTACCGCTTTGAAATATGGGATGGCTGACTATCAAATGGATTCGATTGACGAAGTCTTGGAATATTTTGATTTTTCAGATAAAGAGATCGTAAATGTCGTTCCAACCTGGTCAGAAGTAGTAGTTCGTTTTCTCACGGATCCTGTGGTCAGTTCGCTACTTATGACATTGGGATTCCTGGGACTCATATTTGAGATACAGAGCCCGGGCTGGGGCATACCTGGAACCGTCGGTTTGCTTGCGCTCTTCCTGTTTTTCTCAACCTCATTTATTGCCGATCTCGCCAGTATGATGGAATTGTTGTTCCTGATTGGTGGAATTGTTCTCCTGGGTATCGAAGCTTTTGTGATTCCCGGGTTCGGAGTGGTGGGAATTCTAGGTATCATCGTCATGGTTTACGCCATGTTTACGATGCTGCTGCCCATTGCGCCCACCTCGGGAGATATCAACGCAGCATTGTGGGGTTTGGTGATTGCCATCATTGGAGGCATCTTCGGGCTAGGTCTAATGATTAAACGCATGCTGAAAACCAGAGCCTGGCAGCGTATCAGCCTAAAGGAGGCAGAAACCCAAGCAGAAGGTTACAGCGGAAGCCTGGGATTAGAAGAAATGATAGGTAAGAGTGGTGTTGCGGTAACGTCTCTGCGTCCCTCCGGAACAGTGCTAATCGAGGGGCAACGACTTGATGTTGTGACCCCTGGTACCTTTATTGATATAGATACAGAAATTACGATCATTCGGATAGATGGAAACCGGGTGGTTGTTGATAAAAAAGTTTAATAAATAACACAGGAGGAATTGTGGAAGCTATACCATTGATGTTCATTCTGATTGGCCTGGTAGCCTTTCTTGTTCTATTTACTTATTTCATTCCAATCGGATTGTGGATAAGCGCCGCGGCGGCACAAGTTTACGTTGGTCTTTTAACCCTGATCGGAATGAGACTTCGTCGGATTCCACCACCACTGATTATCAATTCATTGGTGAGTGCCCGAAAAGCTGGTTTGGATATGGACACCAATGTCCTGGAAGCCCATTATCTGGCTGGTGGAGACATAAATAAAGTTGTTCTAGCGCTCATTGCAGCAGATAAAGCTAATATTGATCTGGAATTTCAACGCGCTGCAGCTATTGATCTGGCTGGTCGTGATGTCCTCGATGCAGTAAAAATGAGTGTAAATCCCCGTGTGATTGAAACGCCCCGTGTTTCAGCCATCGCTAAGGATGGTATTCAGCTCTTTTCAGTAGCGAAGGTTACGGTTCGTGCCAATATCGATCGTCTTATTGGTGGAGCAGGAGAAGAAACGGTACTAGCTCGTGTAGGCGAGGGAATCGTTAGCTCAATTGGTTCCTCCGAATCACATAAGCAGGTACTGGAAAATCCTGACATTATCTCTAAGAATGTACTGGCCAAAGGCCTGGATGCAGGCACAGCGTTTGAGATACTATCCATTGATATTGCTGATGTAGATGTCGGTAAAAACATCGGTGCTACATTACAAATGGATCAGGCTGATGCAGACAAGAATATTGCTCAGGCTGTTGCTGAAAAACGTCGGGCCATGGCTGTTGCTGAAGAGCAGGAAATGAAAGCCAAGACCCAGGAAATGAGGGCCAAGGTTGTGGAAGCTGAATCTGAGGTTCCACGTGCTATGGCTGAAGCCTTCCGCCAGGGTAATCTGGGTATTCTGGACTACTATCGCATGGAAAACATTCAGGCTGATTCATCCATGAGACAGAATCTTTCTGGTCCAGACAAAACAGATAAGAAATAAGGTAATATCCTGATGGATTTGGACAATCTAGGTCCAATAGTTCTCTTTATCGTTTACATGGCTATCTCTGCCTGGTCTAAGCAAAAAAAAGCCAGGCAGAGAACCAGACCAATGGAGAAGCCCAAGGTAAAATCATCGAGTCCTTTAACTAAACCTCTGCAAGAAGTGGGTGGGATACTGGACCAACTCAAAAAAGAGTTGTTCGAAATAGATGAGGACCCTTTAGCCTTTCAACAATCAATGCCTGAAGATGAGGAGCCTGAGGAGGAAATTGAGATCCTAGTTTCCGAGCCTGTTCCAGAGGCATCATTTGTTGAGGGCTCAAAATCGCACAGTCATGATCATCCCCTGACTACTGTGGAAATGGTGGCAGAGAGTTCTGATTCCGGTCAATCTCTGGGGGAGGTTCTTGCACCCTACTCAAAGATAGAGCAGGGTATCATTTTACATGAGATTCTGGGAAAACCCCGGGCTCGTCAAGAAAACGATGAATGGTTCCATAGGAGCTAGGATAATATAGATATAAAAAAAGGCTGAGTCTAACTCAGCCTTTTTTTATACCTATTATGCAAAAGAATTATTCTGTCTTGGACTCGTCAGCCTTTTTTCCCTCTTCCACTTCAGGTGTCTCAGTGTTTGCCTCTTCTTCGGCTTCAGCTGCTTCGGCCTCTGCTCGTTCATCAGCATCTTTCCGTTTAATCAAATCCTGATCATCTTTATGTTTTGTCAACACGATGAAGGAGGTAGAGAAGCCAGTTGCCAGAGTTGCCAATGCATAAGCTGGAACTGCTAGATGAGCCAGTAACGTAAAAAATCCAACTATAACTCCTGTGATGGTCTGGGTAAGTGATGCAGAGACTACTGCCGGAACTGCAGGTGCACAACCACCACAACCTCCTCCACCACAACCTGCTGCAATTGGTTCAAATAAGCTACTTAAACAATTAGGCATCAATAGGCAGGTTGAATCACAAGCAAAATTGGCAAATAGATTGGATGGTAGGAAACTGTAATTTCCGAACAAGTCCATACCAACCTGTTTGATGGCTACATAAGCATTTCCCATGATCATCTCATGTCCAAATACCATCTCAATGAATTTGAAAGCAGATAGAATGAAAACGTAAAAAATTTGATATCCTATCATGGCGGCTATCACTGTGATTATGGTATAGGTGATCAGCCGAACTGGCTGATTCCACAACAGAGTATAGGACCCGAACATAGATCCCATGGTGTCCTCTTCTGCACAGGCCACAATACTGGGGGACATAAATAGCCCTACACCGAAGGCCAGCGCAGAAAATGAAAGGAAAAGTGCTGTAGGTAGAAAAAGGACAAAGAGCAGACCGTAGAAAATGATATCAAGGACTGGCCATTGAGCGAACCAGCCAAAGAGGGCTGCCAAAAGAACAAAAAATCCTACGATGATGCCAATAGATATTGGTCCAAAAAATACTGGGAACCAATTTCTAAGAGCCCATTTCCAACCATCTCTGGATGAATAGAACAAGTCACCCTTGTACTCTTTGACGGTAATTTTAGCCACGGATGTGAGACCAAGCCAGATAACGATAATAGAAAATGTGTATGAAAGTGCAACCAGGATATGTCCTAATGTGCTAGTAGCCAGACAACGAATCGATGTTGGCATGAGATGAAAGTCATTCCAAATACTTCCAAAAGAGTAGCCTTCAACTAGGAGTGCGAGATATGTCATGATCAGATAGACAGTGTATGAAGCCAGTAAGGCTTCTAACATAACTAATGTGCGTCGACCGAGGGCTAATCGTGGCGCACGAAACATATCCTTGAAATTGAAATACAATTGAGTTTCAAGCATGGGTGATTCTCCGTATTGAAGTTTTAATTTTTATGAAAATTACATTTCCTGTCTGACAAAGTCGACCCAGACAGGTAGGCTGGTCACATCTTGTATTTCCTTGGCATAGGTTTCGGCATCTTTTGATTCCTGAAAATTTCCTACGCGCAGACGATAATATATTTCGTCTCTATCCTTGAAGAATGCTCTTTGGATGTAACTGTCGATGCCATATTTATCCTGTAGATCACGGGACGCAGATTGTGCTTCGTCAAGCGAAGGCCAGGATGAAACTTGGATAGTGTATGTTCGGGCAGCCAGTGGAATCAAATTCCCACGACTGGTTAGCGCAGGTTTTGATTTTGTGGTTTTTCTTCTTTTAACAGCACTTTTGCGCGTTTTGGTAGTTTCACCAGGGGATTTCATCTTTGAGAGGTATCGTCGTTGGACGCCATCATCTGTGAGACTTACAGAAGGTGTATCTGCAACCGTTGTATCCTCAGTTTGAGCTGCCTCAAAGAGATGATCAGGTAATTCACCTTCCACAACGGTATCGTCTTCACTCATAACTATATCATAATAATAGTTGGTCTGTTCAGTCTCCCCATCAATAGTGACTTCCAGAACCACATCGTAAGACCCGGCAAAATCCGGCAAAAATGAAACTAAATCAAGCGTATCAGAAGGCAGAAAGCCAAGCAATTTGCTGCTGTCGGGGAGTTGGGCAAAAATCCAGTTTACTTGCTGTCCTTCGACAGATTCTTCAACTTGGAGGGTAATATATTCACCCAGTTTGACCTCTTCGCGTCCAAATCGGCTATTCCACATGTCGCAGTTGACGATAATGCTTAGAACAATCAGAATCAATAAAGCGCGCTTAAATAGAACATTATTAGTCATTTCTGCCTCCTGATACAGGCTAATAATTAGAGATTAGAGGCGATAATTTCAGCCTCACTGAAGAAAAATGCAATCTCTTTCTCAGCATTCTCATCTGAGTCAGATCCATGAACAGCATTTCTGCCCTTATTCTCTGCATACATTTTACGAATTGTGCCATCAGCAGCATCGGCTGGATCGGTCGCACCAATGGCGTCTCTCCAGGCCTGAACTGCGTTATCTTTTTCCAGTGCCATAACAAATGTTGGACCAGAGGACATGAAGTCAACCAGCTCACCATAGAAGGGGCGTTCTCTGTGTACAGCATAAAATGATTCAGCTTGCGCCCGCGTAATCAAAGTCAGACGACCCCCTTTAATCTCAAATCCAGCCTGTAGTGTAGCATCGATGACTTTTCCAAGCTTGCCCGATGCAACTGCATCAGGTTTTATCATTGCGAATGTTTTGTTACCCAAAATCTTTACTCCTATTTCATTATATGTGTCTTGCTGAGCCTGTCGAAGTATGACCCATTATTTGTTTAAAATTTCTTCCATGAGTTCACCAATTCCGGCAGGGCTTTCAGAAACAGCAATACCTGCGGCTTTAAGTGCTGCGATTTTATCCGATGCAGTTCCTTTGCCTCCAGAAATGATTGCGCCTGCATGACCCATACGACGTCCCGGAGGAGCCGTAGTACCAGCAATAAATGCCACAATTGGTTTGGTGAAGTTTTTTTGTGCCCATTCGGCAGCTTCTTCTTCAGCTGTTCCACCGATTTCACCAATCATAACCACAGCATCCGTACCTTCATCCCTGTTAAAAAGATCAAGGAGGTCGATAAAGTTTGAGCCAATGATAGGATCACCACCGATACCGATACAGGTTGACTGTCCGATACCACGTGAGCTCAACTGATGAACGGCTTCATAGGTCAGAGTTCCACTTCTTGAAATGACTCCCACCTTACCCTGCTGATGGATAAAACCGGGCATAATACCAATCTTACCAGCTCCAGGTGAAATAACACCCGGGCAGTTTGGACCAACCATGCGCGTTTTCTTGCCAGCCATATATTCATGAACCTTAACCATGTCTGCTGTCGGGATGCCTTCAGTGATACAAATGACCAGATCCAAGTCTGCATCGACAGCTTCCATGATGGCATCAGCCGCAAATGGAGGGGGGACAAAGATGACGGAGGTGTTGGCTTGAGTTATGTTCTTGGCCTCTTGAACCGTATTGAAAATCGGTACACCAGCCTCAGTCTTTTGTCCACCTTTGCCCGGTGTGACACCGGCTACAACCTGGGTACCGTATTCTAACATCTGGGTAGTGTGGAAGGATCCTTCACTTCCTGTAATACCCTGAACAACAAGTTTTGTATCATTATTTACCAGAATCATGCGATCACTCCTTGATGGCTGCAGTAACTTTTTCTGCAGCTTCAGCCAGACTTGTGGCTACAATAAAATCAATATCCGAACTAGCCAGAAGTTTGGCTCCTTCTTCTGCATTGGTACCAGCCAGTCTCACCACGATAGGTACATCCACCTTCACCTTTTCAAGTGCTAAAATGATACCCATTGCCACGCGATCACATCTGACAATTCCACCAAAAATGTTTATCAATACAGCTTTAACATTGGAATCACTCATAATGATACGGAATCCATTCGAAACCGTGTCCGGGTTGGCAACACCACCAACATCGAGGAAATTGGCAGGCTCACCGCCGTATAATTTGATTATATCCATGGTACCCATGGCCAGGCCTGCGCCATTGACCATGCAGCCTACATTTCCATCTAATTTGATGTAATTGAGATTGTAGCTGCTCGCTTCAACTTCTGAAGGCTCTTCTTCGCTAAGATCCCGATACTCGAGTATATCTGAGTGTCTATATAGTGCATTATCGTCAAAATTCATTTTGGCATCCAGGGCCATGACATCACCACTACCGGTCACAACAAGAGGGTTGATTTCCACGAGTGATGCATCTGAGGCATTGAACGCATCCCAGAGAGCAAACATGAATTTGACTGCTTCTCTTACCTGGACACCCTCTAGACCCAAAGCATAAGCAAGCTTCCGAGCCTGGAAAGCCTGGAGACCAATACCTGGTTCTATCCATTCCTTGATGATTTTTTCTGGGGCTTCAGAGGCGACTTTTTCAATTTCCATACCACCTTCGATGGAAACCATAAAGACGAACTGTCCCGTTTGACGATCCAGTACAATACCCATATACAGTTCTTTGGCTATATCGATGCCTTCTTCGACCAGCAAACGACCCACAGTTTTCCCGGCAGGACCTGTCTGATGGGTCACCAGTGTTTTACCTAAAATTTCGTTGGCGTACAGTGTGACTTCGTCAAGGTTTTTGGCAATTTTCACACCACCGGCCTTACCGCGTCCCCCTGCATGAATCTGGGCTTTGACTACAAAGATATTTGAGTCAAGAGATTTGGCTACGCTTAAAGCCTCTTCTGCAGAAAAGGCGACACCACCGTTGGGTACGGGGACATTGTATTTCCGAAAGATCTCTTTCGCCTGATACTCATGAATATTCATGTATTACTTCCTCTTATTTGTCAGTGATCTCAAATTCATTGAGATCGTCATTATAAAATAATCAATGCGTGATAATGGTTCCGTTTTGTCCTGAGGTATCTTTTTTGATACTCTCTATGCTGGTGATAATAACCTGCTTGCCGCCACCTTCCAGGAATTGGATGCTGGCTTCAATTTTTGGTCCCATATTACCAGGGGGGAAATGCCCTTGAGCCAGATATTGTTTCGCTTCAGCCAGAGTGAGATTTGCCAGAAGCTGTTCATTCTCTTGGCCAAAATTCAAGGCGACTCGTTCAATATTGGTAAAAATATACAATAACTCTGCACCAATCTGTGTCCCCAGAAGGGCAGAGGCTTTGTCCTTATCTATGACCGCATCCAGACCTTCAAGATTACCATCAATATCTCTAAAAGCCGGTACTCCACCACCGCCCACTGCGATGACGATATGACCCAACTCAATGAGTTGACTAACAACAGATGAGTTGATGATATTGATGGGCTGGGGAGAGGGGACTACCCTGCGCCACTGGCCATCGCTAATTGGCTTAATGTTCCAACCAAATTGTTCAGCTTTTTCGTGAGCCTCAGCTTCAGGAAGCGCAGTACCAATATACTTGGTAGGATCTTCAATGGATGGGTCGGCTTTGTCAACCAATACCTGGGAGATCAGAGTAACGACTTTACGTTTGATCCCTTCCTCCCTGAGGCGGTTGAGCAGGGATTGTTCTATCATGTAACCCATCCCACCTTCGGTATCAGCAACATTAATACCCAGAGGCAAATAAGGGAGTGAATCGGCCAACTGTTCAGTGCGTAATGCGGCATTGCCAACTTGAGGTCCATTACCGTGTGTGATTACCGGAATGATGTCTTGTTTTAAGAGATCAATAATGGCATCCAGACTTTTTCTAGTACGTTTAAACTGGGTAGTGATCGAGTCCACTTCTCCCGGGGGAGAGATGGCATTACCACCTAAGGCTACGACTGCTTTTCGCAATAGTTTCTCCTTCAAAATTAAAAGCAAAGTAATGTATTTGCTGTATTATGAAACTCAACCCAAATCAAGCGATTCAGGCGATTTTGTTAGTTTAAAGGAGAACTAATATTGCTTGATAATATTGACGTACTCAGTCCTGAATGGCATCCTCGGTTTCATCCTCAAACATGTAGTCAGGAATACCCCGATTAACCTTATAGTTTTTGAATTGAATACTGATGGAACCATCGAGCCACTCATTGGTCATCTGAGCTTCAAAATCCCGCATATCAGTAGGCTTTTTCCCAAGACGTTGGATGTTCTGGAAATCAGGAGGGAGAGTCATATTGATAACAGTCGATTTTGGTAAATAAATCCCATCAACTTCGTCATATTCAGAAGTGAGTCGGAAAAATTCTCTGGAGTCATGCACAACCCAGGCTTCTGTGATATTTCCAGTCTTCTGTTCCACAAAGAAACTGATTTTGCCGGCTTGATTCATAAAAGTGTCTTCCAGAGCAACCTCATAGACGGCTTTCCCATTCACCAGTGAGTCATTTAATACCTGGAGAGAGAGAGAGTCCCTTAGGAATGTAAAAAACGGCTGAATACCCTGTTTGGGGATAATTGCAAATCCCTTAACCTCTACTTTACTTTTATCAGGGGACTTGTATAAATAATGAATTTTGCGAGAAGGCATGCGAAATCCCGGGATGTCCAAAGCAAGCTTGATATCGACTTCATAGTCTTCAATACGTTCCCAGTTACCCAACATGAGATCCTGTAATTCCTGTGAGTCCGGATATTCCTGAGTCCACGATCCTATGGCCAGAGCGTAAAGAATTATAAAAACAATGGATCTATGTATGTGATTCATGAAAGGATATCCTTTCTACGGAAGATGATGAGAGCAATACCGAGATACATCACAATATTGGATACGATAAGACCCAGACCTCGGAATAAATCGTCCCAGGGAATCGGATCGAAAAAAGCCTGCTCCCAGTTTGAAAAATAGGTGGTAAAGAGATAGGGTTGGATGCTTTTGAACACATCCAACGGGAGTGTTGATACCATGAGAATAAAAATGAACAAGGCCATGGTCCCAATGACTGGCCCTACTGCATTTCTGACCATGGTAGAAAAGAAAATGGCGATGGAGCTCACCAGTACCATATTCATAAATGAGAAGAAGTAGGCGATGAAAAATCGGATTAACGCATCTCCTGATTCAAGAATGAGCACACCGTTATGAAAAACTAACATGTCACCCCCGCCATGCCATAACAGTCCTAGCCCCAGTGTTAACAATCCGAAGTAAAAGACAAAGATGAAGGTATAAATTGTAGTCGCCAGAACTTTGGATGTGAAAATACTCAAGCGCGAAATAGGTCGAGTCGCGTAAACCCTGAAGGTCCCATTGGCATGTTCGCCGGCAAAAATATCGCCACCCACCAGTGCCAGCAAAAAAGGAATATGAATCCAGAAGAAATTCATTATAAAATAGGCTGCCGTAAAACCATTGGTTGGAGAGCCTTCAATAAAAAACATTGCTGAGACAGAGCTTTCGATTTCAGCCTCAATGTGGCTTGTGCCCATGCCGTAGCCCCACAGGATGAGCGGGACAATTCCAGTAAACAGAATGATACCTATATAAGAGCGCACCAACGAGAAAATCTTGTAGAGTTCATTTTGAGTGAGTTTTAAGAGTATCATTTCCCCTCCATGAGTGAGAGAAAGTAGTTCTCCAGTCGATTTCGCTGAGAAACCGAGAAAATGTTAATCTTAGCACCGGACATGAGCCGAATGAGTTCAGGAATTTTATTGTAGTGAATCTCAATACTGATGGCATTAGCCAGTGGAGTGATCTGAGTAACCAGATCATTTTTCTCAAGAAAGTCAAGCGTAGCCTTCGAATCCTCTACCTCCAGTTCAATCGTCACATTATCTATTTCTCGGAAGATGTTTTGCATCGAGCCCTGGGCAGCCAGTTTGCCATTAAAAATGAGAGCAATGTCCGAGCAGATCAGTTCAACCTCATGAAGTAGGTGAGAGGACAGAAAAATGGTTACATTCTGTTCAGCGGCAATTTTCAGAATAAAATCGCGAATTTCATGCATACCCTGGGGGTCCAGACCTGTAGTGGGCTCATCTAGAACCAGGAGCTTAGGGTTAGGCAGTAAAGACTGGGCCAGGCCTAGACGTTGTTTCATGCCCTGAGAGAAGGTTTTTACCTTATCCTTACGACGTTCATACAAACCCAGAAGATCTAATAATCTATTGATGTGTTCGTCGCTGTCATGTCCTGTAATTCGCCCAAGCAGCTTCATGTTCTGATAAGCACTGAGATTTTTATAGAAATCAGCACGATCCACTAGAGCACTCATATCTTTCCGTACTCCGTGGCCGGAAAGACTGGAATTTCCCAGGATATCAAAGTGTCCTTTGTCAGCAGCAATGAGTCCCGCAAACACCCTGATTAAGGTGGATTTTCCCGCCCCATTTGGTCCTAGAAATCCAAAAATGGATCCTCGAGGTACTGAGATACTCACATCATCCAGTGCCTGGATCGTTTTGAATCGTTTGGATATCCCATGGCAGGCCAGTGCTGGAGTGCCAATATCGCTGAGAGTAGGGTCGCCTGATGGGGGTGTGGTCAATTCAGTTTCAGTCATAATACTGTCGCTTGTTTTTGAGGATTATTAGACATGTAAAAATCTACCTGCCACGTGAAGCATTAGTACAAAAAAAGCTCCGAATTACGGAGCTTTTTAAATTTTTTCTAGATATTGGAAAAATCAGGCAGCTTTTACAACTTTCCCTGACTTGATACAGCTCGTGCAAACTTTTTTATGAGTGCTTTGTCCATCTACAGAAACACGTACACGTTGCAGGTTAGGTAACCACCGGCGCCGAGATTTTTTGTGTGAGTGACTCACATTGTTGCCCGTAACCGGACCTTTTCCACATATATCACATCGTTTTGCCATTTTCATACTCCCATTCTAAAGCGCGCAAATATAGACGGACATGCCCCCGTGTCAAAGAATATTTCAATCTTAGTTAATGCGCTTACTGAATGTAGGAGTTTGTCCGATCTGAGAATCAAACGTAGTCTACCCGGACTTGTGATTGTCTCTGTGGATGTAGCTCATCAACAAATGCCAGAGGGGGGTTTTAATTGCCCTGTGCTTAAGGTGTACCGTTCAGGTATTATCATCAAAATTACATATCCCAGATCACACGAATACTACTCTCGCCAAGACCATCCTCGGAAAATGAAGCGCTTCAAGCTACATTGGGCGAAACCCGACAGGAGGAGCTCTTACTTGTTAATCAATAATACTCGAGAATTAGTCAATTTCATTCACGATCTAGGGACACCTCCCTACGTGGCACTGGATACAGAGTTTCTATCTGAAAAAACTTATTATCCCCAACTCTGCCTGATCCAGATTGCTCATGGCCAGCACGCCGCAGTCATAGACACACTTGGCGGTATAGATCTTGAGCCTCTTATTCAATTTCTCAGAAACCCAAGCATTGTGAAAGTGTTTCATGCCGCAGAACAAGATTTGGTCATCTTGTGGAATGATTTCAAACTGGCTCTAACACCTGTATTTGACACTCAGGTGGCAGGGATGGTGTGCGGATTTGGAGATCAAGTCTCCTATGCTCAGCTGGTCAAAACCTTTGTGAAAACCAGGATAGATAAAAGTTCTCAAATTGTTGATTGGTCAAAACGACCCCTGCGGGATCGACATCTTGAATATGCCCTGGCTGATGTTACTCACCTCTGTCCAGTCTATGAACGCTTACAGAGTCAAATTAATAACCAGGGACGGGTAAGCTGGGTAGCTGAAGAAATGCAGGAGCTATCTGATATTAAACGCTTTGATTTCAAGCCTGAAGTCCAGGCTAGGAAATTAAAATTGAGAAATATGACTCCACGAAGAATGGCAGTACTCTACGCACTTGTGACCTGGCGTGAAGAGAAGGCAAAAATCCAGAATATTCCGCGCGGCTGGGTGGTTAAGGACCTGGCAATACGTGATATGGTCTCCAACCCTCCTGAGAATCTGGAGGATTTAAACCGTGTACGCGGGATTGGAGGCACGGCACAGGGTAAGTCTGGAAGGGACATCCTGAGATGTATTCAACTGGCCAGGGAATTGCCCTTATCGGAGTGCCCACCTGTTCCGGATACATCCCGCGATGCAGAAATAAATGGGAATGCCATTGTACTCTTGCGAGCCTTGCTCACCCATGTCTGCGAAAAAAATAATGTAGCACCCAAATTGATTGCCTCAAAATCAGATCTGGAGCAAATGACGTTGGGGAATGAAACACGATTATCAAAGGGCTGGCGGTGGGATCTATTTGGTGAATTGGCTGCTCAGCTCTTGAAGGGAAAAATTTCACTCACACTAGCACAGGGTAAAATTGGAATCATCAAATAGGAAAAAATAACTTTATCCATTGATAATGAGTAATATCGCACCCATTAATAGAGTAACCCGATCCAAAGCAGAAGCCAAAGCCAGCTACGACAAAATGAGTGGTTGGTACGATTTACTGGCTGGTCTCTCCGAAAAAAAATATAAAGATATGGGTTTGAAGATGTTAGAAACACAGCCAGGGGAGATAGTCCTGGAAGTTGGTTTTGGGACCGGTCAATGTTTGTTGAAATTGAGACAAGCCGTGGGGGAGCATGGGCACGTATACGGTATTGACCTTTCAGAGGGTATGTTAAATGTGGCTCAATCCAGAATCATCAACGCCGGCTTGGGAGAAGACATCGAGTTAAGCTGTGGTAATGCCATCCGGCTACCCTATGCAGACAACCGCTTTCATGCGATCTATTCAAGTTTCACTCTAGAATTATTCGACACACCGGAAATTCCGATTGTTCTAAACGAATGTCAACGTGTGTTGAAGCCTGGTGGTCGAATGTGTATCGTAGCTATGTCTAAAAAACCAGCCGGTAGTTTGATGGTCAAACTTTATGAGTGGGTGCAGCAACGTTATACCAAATATGTGGATTGTCGACCGATCTATGTTGAACAAGAGATCAGGGATACTGGATTTCTGATTGAAAGCGTGACCGAAATGTCGATGTTTGGCTTACCCGTGGATGTCGTTTTGGCAAAGAAACACTATTCAATGGAAGCAGAGGAGGAATGATGGCTAGAGCAAATGGTAATGTGACAGGCAGAGGAGCAGTAGGGGCTTTTTTAAAGGTTGGAACCTGATCTGAATCCTTGTTGAGAGTTCTCAACCAGGGTTTTGATAATAGCAAAGAGTCTGAGGAACAAGCCGCAGCGCCACTGGCTGGTGGTATCATGCAGCATGGTTATCAATGCGGCATGATCTGGGGGGCGGCACTGGCTGCTGGAACCGAAGCCTACAGGCTTTTTGGTCCGGGACCTGAAGCAGAAACCAAATCTTTGATAGCAGCTCAAAAACTCATGGAGTTGTTCAGAGCCCAGAATGAACATATGAACTGTCTTGAAATCACCGACATTGATAAAACCGCTTCTACTCTAAAAATGGTGACCTTCTTTCTTTTGAAGGGCGGTACGATTGGATGCTTTCGCATGGCAGCAAAATATGCCCCTGAAGCCTACAAGGAGATTGAATCAACACTTGCTGAAGAAGAAGTCGATGTACCCAAACAGCCAGTGAGTTGTGCTTCCCTTTTGGCCAAGAAGATGGGGCTCTCTGACGAGCATCAGGTTATGACTGCTGGATTAGCAGGTGGCATCGGGCTTAGCGGAGGTGCCTGCGGGGCACTGGGAGCCGCTATCTGGCTTAAAGGAATGCTGAGTAATATTGAAGCCGGAGAGAAACTTGATTTTAATAATCCCGCTGCCCTTGAAGCTATGGAGAGATTTTTAAAAGTTAGTGACTTTGAGTTCGAGTGCTCAGATATCGTGGGTAGGGAATTTGAAAGTGTTGCAGATCATGCTGATTACATTCAGTGTGGAGGTTGTTCTGAAATACTTGATGAGTTGGCCAGGGGATACGCATAAATGAATAAGTGCTTATATGACTATTAACATCGGGCATCAAAATTTAATCCTGATCTTGATTGGCCTATTCTTCATATTGATTGCGCTCATTACATTCCTTCTGCGGAGGAAGAAAAAGAAAAAGCTTCAGGAAAGTATTCCTGGCGTGGAAGAAATGGCTAAAACTACCTTTTTTTGGGCTAATTATCATAGAGGCAAGCTAGGGGAGGATGATTCCCAATGAACGCCTCAGAAGAAATGAATATATGAGAAGTTGGCTCGATTAGATCGTTAACTTACTCCGTTTGGAGCGTTATTTTATTTGTAGTACTTCACTCATACATGCTTAGAATTAAGACCAATGAGAGATAATAACCCTCAACTGAGTGTAACTTTTGATTGAAAGATGACGGACGATGGCAAATAAATGAGTCTTGAAGATTATGGTTGGGATGAGTCCTGGGCTGAAAAGTTAGCTCTAGCAGACGAAAAGCGCGGTATTCCGGCTCGTGTCATTTCTGGGCACCGTAGTGAGTACAAGGTTCATACCGGGGAGATTGACATTTCCGCAAAAGCAGCCGGAAGACTCTATCATGCACCTTTTAAACAAACCGAGTTACCTGCCGTAGGGGATTGGGTCGTTGTGGACGAAACCGACGTAAGCGGCAAGGCTACAATTCGACGTGTTTTAGCGCGAAAATCCACATTCTCAAGAAAGGTGTCCGGGAAAAACAGCAATGAACAGGTAATGGCTACTAACCTGGACACGGTCTGGATCGTCTCCACTTTCGGTACAGATTTTAATCCTGCCCGGCTTGAAAGATATGTAGCACTTGTAGTTGAAAGTGGAGCCGACCCAGTAATCATCCTGGCCAAAGCAGATCTGGCTGAATCGACTGAACAAACCATAGAATCGCTTCAAGAACGAATCCCAGATGTGCCTATTTACGGTACCAGCACAAAGGCTCAAATCGGTATGGATGATCTGCGCAAATATATTGCTCCCGGACAAACCATTGCACTTTTGGGTTCATCCGGAGTGGGGAAGTCTACTCTCATTAATCATTTTGTAGGGCATGAGCTATTGCATACTGCCTCGGTTCGTGAAAAGGATGGCAAGGGTAGACATACTACCACTCATCGTGAGTTAATATTTCTACCAACTGGTGGCTTGTTGATCGATACACCGGGGATGCGTGAGCTCCAACTCTGGCGGCGGGACGACAATCTTGATAAAAGTTTTTCGGATATTGATGATATTGCTGTGGGGTGCAGATTTTCAGACTGTTCCCATGAGAAAGAACCTGGGTGCGCTGTGATTGCCGCCGTTGAAAGTGGCGATCTTTCAGAGGATAGAATGAATAATTATATGAAATTGAAAAAAGAGCTCACGTATCTTGATAGGAAGACTGATGTGCAGGCTGAACAAGCCGAAAGAAAGAAGTGGAAGGCCATCAGCAAAGAGCAGCGGCGCTTGACGCAGCAGCATAAGGGAAACAAAAAACGGTAATCTTAAATCGACCTTTCATCCTCCAACCACCGGGGTAAACCCATGACTCTAACAAATGAGTAGAATTCAACCCAAAATTTCCGTTCTTAGTAAAGAACAAATCTTAAAAATACATCAGGACTCCCTTAAAGTGCTGTCCCACACGGGGATACGAGTTGATTCAGAACGAGCAAGAGCATTATTCTCACAAGCTCTTGGTGGAATAATTGATGGTAGTCTTGTTCGGATACCCTCTGAATTGGTAGAACAAGCTCTCCAATCCGCACCAGAAAATATTGATATGTATAATAGAGGGGGAACCCTGGCTTTTTCTTTGGGAGGAAAACAGGAGCTGGGAACAATCTACGGGATCGGTGTGACCAACTCCTGGTATCAGAATCCCGACAACGACTCTGCCACACCTTTTACTCGGAAATATGTTGAGCTCGCCACATCGCTTGGCAATACGCTTACCCAATTTGATCTTGTTTCGACTCCGGGCGTGATCCAAAATGACGATTCCCAGGTAGGTGAGGTGCTAGCTACCCTGGAAATGATGGCCAATACGACCAAACCCTTGAGCATATTGATATCGGATCCAGAACAGTTTGATATGTCCCTCAACATGTTGGAACACCTCCACGGTGATCTCTCAGAGAAGCCATTTCTGCTGCCATACTTTAACCCTATAACACCCCTAGTGCTGAATAAGGACACCACGGATAAGATATTTTCCACCATTGATCGTGGCTTACCTTTTATTTTTTCCAGCTATGGGATGTCAGGGGCAACAGCGCCTATCAGTGCAGAGGGAACCCTGGTTTTACTCAATGCCGAACTCTTGGCTGGATTAGTATTCTCACAACTTATCAAACCTGGTACACCTGTCATTTTGGGATGTCTGCCGTCAGTATTTGAAATGCAATCAATGATTTCTGCCTATACTTCACAGACCATGCTGGTAAATCTGGCTTGTGCTGAGATGCTGGATTACTACCAAATACCTCACGCTGGAACTTCAGGAAGTGGTACAGGCTGGGGATCAGATTTACCTGCCAGTGGTACGTTGTGGATGAATCATCTCACCAGTTCGATAGGCAAGGTGGGTCTTGCCCCATTTGTAGGTGGTAATTTCGATTCACAGGCATTTTCACCCACTACTGTGGTCTACGCCAACGAAGTAATTCGGCAAATCAGGCAATTTGGCGAGGGGTTTCTGATGGATGATACAACAAAGATATTTGAGGATATCGATTCCGTGGGTCCAGGTGGCAGCTTTCTCATATCGGAAGCCACCCTGGCCCAATACCGCGAAGTGCATGAGCAGCATAGCCACATTTGGCCAGGTTATTCCCTGAACCAATGGCAATCTGAAGGTTCTCCAGATGCATCTAATGTGTTAAGGAAGCAAACCATGGATATGCTGGCTAAGCTCAAAGTTCCCGAAGACCATGATTCTATACTTCACCGGGGGGAAACATTCATCAAGGGACTTATGCAGTAAGTTTCTGAGATCACTCGCAAAAAAGTTCAAATATATTTGTTGTCAGCGACCCTGCTGAATAACATGTTCTGAGATGTTAAAGATTGGCCCCATAGAATTAAAGTCGAAAGCCCTGCTGGCCCCCATGGCCGGTGTCACAGGTCATCCATTTCGGGTGCTCTGTAAAGAGCAAGGTGCCGGTCTGGTCTATACTGAATTTGTTTCAGCTAATGGCATTATTCGTGAGAATAAGAAAACTCTAGATATGATGAAATTCACAGAATCTGAGCGCCCTATTGGTGTTCAGATATTTGGTGAATCCCCAGAAGTATTGGCCCGGAGTGCCAAATATATTGAAGATATGGTTAAGCCGGATTTGATAGATTTGAATTTCGGTTGTCCCGTTCCAAAAGTTACCAAAAGGGGAGCAGGATCGGCCATACTCAAAGACTTACCACTTATGGACGATGTTGCCAGAGCTGTTGTAGAAGCCGTTTCAATACCAGTGACGGCCAAGATTCGCTCAGGTTGGAATAACGGCTGTATTGTGGCTCCAGTTGCTGCAGCTGCCCTGGAAGAAGCTGGCATTATGGCTCTGACACTCCATCCGCGTACAACCAAACAACTGTATACCGGTGAAGCGGATTGGAGTTTGATTACCGAAACCCGCAAAGCTATAAGTATCCCCCTGATTGGCAATGGTGACATCAAAAGTGCGAGGGATGCCAAGCGTATGATGGATGAAACAGGTTGCGATGGTGTCATGATTGGTCGGAGAGCCCTCGGAAACCCCTGGATTTTCAAAGAGATTAATGAGTATCTAAACACAGGTGAATTACCCAGTGCTGTTAGACTCATTGACCGCGTGAAATTGTGTCACCGCCATTTATACCTGGAATCTGTTGCGATGGGTGACTACCGTGCGACCAATTATATCAAAAAGCATCTTAGTTGGTATCTGAAGGGCTTCCCAGGTGCCTCAGAATACCGGAAGCGTCTATATAGGCATATGGAATTTGCCAGAATGGAAGGCGAAATTTCAAAAATTATTACTGAGTTGGAAAAGGATCCGGAGCTGGCAAATTTTACCTATCGCGAAGATGGACCCCTTTTTCCCAATGTTCCAGGTAGCAAAGATAATTACTAAATAGTTGTTTTATAAATGGCTGGTGCCGAAAAAGCCTAACATTCTCTATATATATTAATGAATAGGATTATAATATTTGCATTACAAACCAGCCTTCGTTGGCTGGAAATTTGCATTGATTCGCCTTGAAGAATTTATTTTAAAACCAGCTATAAACGCATATAAGGAGATAAAATGAGCGACAAAATTAAAGTACTGATCATGGGCGCTGCAGGCCGCGATTTTCATAATTTTAATGTCTATTTCCGGGAAAATGACGACTATGATGTAGTTGCTTTCACAGCTACCCAGATCCCTGATATTGATGGAAGAAAATACCCTGCTGAATTGGCAGGCAGTCTTTATCCAAATGGTATTCCCATACATGATGAAGAAGAACTTGAAGATTTGATCTACGACTTGGATGTTGATGAAGTCGTTTTTTCTTATAGTGATTTACCTTATGAATATGTCATGTCTAAGGCTGCCATCGTGAATTATGCCGGAGCTGATTTCCGCCTCATGGGTGCCAAATCAACTATGATTCCCAGCACTAAGCCTGTGATAGCAATTTGTGCAGCCCGTACAGGATGTGGCAAGAGCCAAACCACCCGTGCTGTCTGTGATCATCTGACTGCACAGGGTAAAAAAGTAGTCGCTATCCGTCACCCCATGCCATATGGTGATCTTGTAAAACAGAAAGTGCAGCGTTTTGCTGAGCTAGCTGATCTTAAAAAGCATGATTGCACCATCGAGGAGATGGAAGAATATGAACCACACATCATGAACAACACCGTTGTCTATGCTGGTGTAGATTATGAAGCCATTCTTCGGGAAGCTGAAAAAGAAGCTGATATTATCATCTGGGATGGCGGCAACAATGATATGCCATTCTACATGCCTGATATCATGATCACTGTTGTGGATCCACATAGAGCTGGTCATGAATTGACCTACTATCCAGGTGAAACCAACCTGCTCATGGCGGATGTGATTGTTATTAATAAAATCGATACCGCCGATATTGATGATATATCCACCGTGCGTGAGAATATCCGTATTGTTAACCCTGAAGCCATCGTGGTCGATGCGGCATCACCAGTTTCGGTTGATGACGAAGATGTGATTTATGGCAAAAATGTATTGGTCGTTGAAGATGGCCCAACGCTGACCCATGGTGAAATGATGTATGGTGCTGGTGTAGTAGCAGCTGAAAAATATGGAGCCGAAAGCCTGGTTGACCCAAGACCCTGGACTGTTGGCAAACTTTCTGAAACCTTTGATAAGTATCCAGATATTGGTCAGATTTTGCCTGCCATGGGATATGGTGAGGAGCAGATGAAAGATCTCGAAACCACCATCAATCAGACAGAATGTGAAGCCGTGGTCATTGGAACTCCCATTGACTTGCGACGCATCATCAATATCGAGAAACCCTCTGTCCGTGTGACCTATAAGTTACAGGAGATCGGTATGCCTACCCTGGCTTCCATCCTGAATTCAGAAGTTCTCAAGGAAATGGAAGAGGCTGTCAAAAAGAGTCTCTAACGACTGGCTACAAGCCACATGTTAGATTGAAGAGGTCCTGTCTGCATGCATTCGGGACCTTTTTGTTTTAAACAGAGTGGTCAGTAATAGATTATGCGCGTATGAGCCGTAAGAAATCAAATAGAATCAGTGTCGGCGAAGGCTGGACCTTTAATGCTGCAGATGAGCGTTCAACCAGCAGGCGAGTGAGTGGCAATAAGATTGTACGACTACGCATGGAGAGGCGGAAGGGGAAAGCCACTACGATATTGTATGATATGGAGGGAGTCCCTGACATGAAAGTACTAGCCAGAGCCTTAAAAAATCTGGTAAGTGCCGGCGGGACGACAAAAAATGAGAAAATTGAAATCCAGGGTGAACATCGTGACCGTTTTCGTGTATACTTGAGCGATGAAGGTTATGAAGTGAAAGGATAATGATGACTCTTTTATTTACCATTCTTGTTATAGGCAGCGCCATGCTCATCATGAGTATCGCTCTGATAGTCACCGGAGAAAATAAAGTTCACAGTTCTTGCGCCGCTACTCATGAGCTCGATGGGGAAGGTGAGTCTTGTGCTTTTTGCCCGAATGATGAAGATGAGGATCAACTGACGACCCTGTCAAAAGCGGGCTATCCTGGTCGCAAGGATATTGTCTCTCAAGAAGCCTTCAAAGGTAAATCTGATCGTAACATTGTCGTAGAGCGTTTGAAATACAATAGCGGTCGCGATTAAGATCTACCTACTTGCCTCACCTGGGATAATCCTGATATCCCGTCTTTTTTACACCTATAAAAACAATACAGTCGATATACGATTTCGTATTCCTATCTTCTCGCCTGAAGTCAATCCAGAGCAGTAGAGGAATCGTTGTATGTCCGATGAGATCACTTTAAAAGAAAGTTATTTACGCATCCCCCTCAGTGCCTGGAAAATTATTCTCGGATTTACAGCCTTTCGTTTGTTCCTCGCCATCATCCTGCCTTTGACTCCTCAGGAAGCTTATTATTGGAGTTGGAGCAGGGATCTTGCTTTATCCTATTTTGATCATCCCCCTCTAGCAAGTTACAGTATCTGGATGACGACCCTGGTTTTTGGCCAAACTATTTTTGGGATAAAATTAGCGGCGGTGCTCTGGTATCTGGCAATGAATGTTATCTGGGCATCAATGATCCAGGAAATGTTTGACAATTCACGGCAGACTTTCTGGACCTTGTTGGCCCTCAATGCTTCCATTGTATTCGAGCTGTATGGGTTTGTCATTACACCAGATACACCCCTCCTGTTCACCTGGACAGCCACAATTTATGCACTCTGGAAGCTTGTTCAGACCGAGAATCACAAATGGTGGTATGTAGCTGGTCTATTTATGGGATTGGCATGGTTGGGCAAATATTCAGGGATTATGCTGGTACCCTCTGTGCTTCTTTTTACTATCGTCTCAAAAAATCAACGCAAGTGGCTACTTACTCCACATCCTTACCTTGGTGTGGTTCTAGCGATCCTTGTGTTTTCACCAGTGCTCATCTGGAATGCCCAACATGATTGGATGTCATTTGCATTTCAGGGATCCCAAAGGGCTTCAGGGATGGGTCACTGGAAGGTGAAACATTTTGGAGAACTATTGGGCTCGCAGTTTTTTATTTTATCTCCCTATTTGTTCGTGCTCATTTTCGCGACATTAATTCGGTATGGACGCAAGCTTTTCTCAGGTCTGGAGGACAAAATATTACTTCTCCTCAGCAGTGGTCTGGTCACATCGGTCTTCTTTGTTGCAGTAAGTTTTCGCAGTTTAGTTAAAATGAATTGGCTGGCTCCAGCTTACTGGTCTCTAGTCATTCTAGGGATATATCATCTCTTCCAATCACCTCATCGATTTAACCGTATGAGAGCAGGTATTTTCTCATCACTTATATTTCTGGGGATCGGTATCTCTGTTGTGGCTATTCCAAATGTACCCCTGGGAGAAGGAAATACCTGGAGTGGTTGGAAACAAGCAGCCCACGATGTGAATGCCTTTCAGGATTCACTAAGAAATGCGGGTGAATCTACCTTCATATTTAGTACTAATTATAAAGCAAGCTCGCTCCTGAAATTTTATTTACCAGGTCAACCAAGGACCTATGCCCAGGATATTATTGGCAAACCAGCTCTTCAATTCGACATCTGGCCCAGGGGAGAAGATTTGAAGGGGAGAACCGGATTACTTGTGGTTGATAATCGTCGTGAATATCGCTTCAAATCAAAAAAGATAACATCTTACTTCAGTGATGTGAAAAAGCTGAAGACTATCCGGATTGAAAACTTTGGGAAGTTGGTTCGGAAAATCGATATTTATCAATGCTCTGACTATAAAGGCACAGAAATAGGAAACAACTATGATCAATAAGCCCTACGGTTCCTGGAAGTCTCCCATATCTGGTAAGTCACTGGTACAGAGTAGCTTACGGCTAGGTCAAATTCAAATTGATGACGAGAGTATCTATTGGAGTGAAGGACGGCCCGCCGAGAAAGGGCGCACTGCTCTCATGACTTGGACCGACAACAAAATACATGAGATAACCTCAGACGATAGCGATGTCCGTACTCGTGCCCATGAGTATGGTGGAGGAGCTTTTCTCTGTGTGAAGGAGCATTACTTTTATATCAATAATTCTGATCAACAAATATATGAAGTTCATGAAAATGGTGAGCCCAGACAGGTAACCAACCATCCTGAATATCGCTTTGCGGATATGATTCTGGATCAAAAGCGCGGTTCGCTATATGTGGTTGGTGAGAATCATGCGGACTCCCAAAATATTAAAAACTGTCTCTTAAGAATCACCCTGGATGGAGGGGGATTACAGATCATTGCTGAAGGACATGATTTCTTCTCCAACCCTCAGCTTAGTCCCGATGGCAGTCAACTTTTATTTTTAGCATGGGATCATCCCAACATGCCCTGGGATGGCACCCAACTCCAACTGGCTGATTTGGATTTTGATGGGAATATTGCACGAATTCAGGAGCTTGCTGGAGGAATGGACGAATCCATTTTTCAACCCCAATGGGATCCCGATGGAAGCATCTATTTCATCTCAGATCGCAATGGCTGGTGGAACATTTATCGTTATTACCATTCTCAGATTACCTGCATCCTGGAGAGTGAAGCAGAATTTGGACTACCTCAATGGGTTTTCGGGATGAGTAAATATGCGGTGCTCAATACAGGTGATCTGGTTGCCGCTTATAGCGATCTGTCTGGGTCACACTTATTGAGAATCGATGTCCAAGAGGGCACATCAATAGAGATTAAAACCCATTATACACATATTGATCAAGTTAAAGGATCAAAAAACCATATCGCCTTTATTGGTCATACAGACTCACAGCCAGGTGAAGTGGTGACCATGGATCTGGATGAAAAAACCTCGCACACGATACGTAAGGCGGCAGAGATTGATATTAATGAATCGTATATCTCCAAAGCACAACACGTCAGTTTTGAATCTGCTCCTGACGAATTGACCCATGCCTGGTTTTATCCACCTCGAAACCCTGATTATGAGGCACGCTCCGGAGATTTGCCTCCGCTCATCGTGCTAAGTCATGGGGGACCCACCGGCAATAGCTCAGGCGCATTTAGTTTGGCTATTCAATACTGGACAAGTCGTGGCTTTGCCATTGTAGATGTGAACTATAGTGGTTCCACAGGCTATGGACGACAATATCGTGAACGATTAAAAGGGAATTGGGGTGTTCGGGATGTCCACGACTGTGCTACAGCTGCCAAATATCTGGTAGGTGAAGGCTTGGTTGACAAGGAAAGACTGATCATTAAGGGTGGCAGTGCTGGGGGCTATACCACCCTGGCAGCTCTAACCTTTTTGGATGTTTTTAAAGCAGGAGCCAGCTACTATGGCGTTGGAGATTTGACTTTGCTCGCCCGCGATACCCATAAATTTGAGAGTCGTTATCTGGATAGTATGATTGGACCTTATCCAGAGGAAAAGCAGCTGTATATAGACCGTTCGCCTTTGAATTTCGCGGATCAGTTGGACTGTCCTGTCATCTTTATGCAGGGTTTAGATGATTCTGTTGTCCCACCTGACCAGGCGAAGAGCATGGTTGCAGCCCTCAAGAATAATGGAATTCCTGTCGCTTATCTGCCCTTCGAAGGTGAGTCGCATGGATTTAGACAAGCGACGACAGTCGTCAAAGCCATTGAGAGTGAATACTATTTTTATACTCGGATATTTGGAATCGATCCTGTTGAGTCAGTTGAACCCATAGAAATTTTCAATTTGGGCTAGCATCCAAATAGAGTATCATATTGTAATTATGAGCATTTTAGGAATAAAAAAAACTGCAACAATGTGACGTTTTTGAACCGTGTATATTCACGGTGGGCACCGCCCTTAAAGATCAGACTTCCTTGATCCCTGGGGGGAGGGAAAGGCCTGCCTTAGCAGCAAGGAGATAAGTTCCCGTTGATTAAGTCTCGTTCAAAAAATGCCGAGCATCATTGCAGTCAAAAATTTTAAAGAGCACCCTGATATTCCCCCCAATGCACCAAATTTAGCTCCAGAGCAGGTCATGTCCTAGACCAAAAGAAATGGATGCGAATAAAGGTATTATAGACCTTTTAATTAAGCTGAAAAGCATGGAGTATTGAGCCAGAAGTTAGACGTTTCTCAGAACATCCTCCCCCTCAGATTTTGCCACAATGACAGCTCCCATTGTGTCGCTGGTAACATTTACTACTGTGCGAAACATATCAAGCGGTCGATCAACTGCCAACATGGTTCCAACAATGATAGCAGCTTGCGGATGATCACCCAGTCCCACTGCATCCAGAACAATAAATATCATGACCAATCCTGCGGAGGGTATTGCTGCCGCACCTACTGATGCTAGAAATGCTGTGATGACAATGAGCAGTTGTTGGGCTAAGGTAAGATCGAATCCAAGAGCTTGTGAAATAAAGAGGACTCCGGCACATTCATATAGCGCAGTACCGTCCATATTGATTGTGGCACCCAAGGGAAGTACGAAACTGGTCACTTTGTTTGAAACGCCAGCACGATTCTCTATACAGTCCATGGTTACTGGTAGTGTAGCCCCAGATGAACTGGTGGAAAAGGCGGTTGCCATGGCTGAAGCAATGGCCTTAAAATGTTTTAAAGGATTAATCCTGGTAAAGAGAAAGAAAACTATGGGCAGTACAATAAATATGTGAATGGTGAGACCTGAGGCTATGGTCACCATATACCAGCCAACCGCCTTGAAAAGTGCAAAACCAGTGCTGGATACCGCCTTGGCAATCAAGCCAAACACACCAATAGGTAGAAAAAGGATAACGCCCTGGGTCATTTTCATCATGACCTTGAAAAAGGTATCGAAAAGATCCCGTACTATTTTGTACTGGGTATCTGGAAGTGCAGTAATTGCCATTCCCAGAACAATCGAGAAAAAGATGACGGACAAAACATCACCTTGTGCGGCAGCCTGGATAGGATTGGTAGGAATCATGCGAATCAGTATGTTACCCAGACTTCCTGGTTGGCTCAGACTGGATGGATCAAAGTTTTTACCTCCAGCATTAATATCCACACCTACACCAGGTTGAATAATATTGGTTAGCGTCAGACCAACAAGGATTGCCAGCATGGAGGTGAGGAAGTAATAGCCAAAGGTTTTTGCTCCAAGACGACCCAGGCTCTTATTCTCACCGATGCCCGCTACACCAGAAGTAATGGAAAAGAATATCAGTGGTACGATGACCATTTTTAGAAGTCGCATAAACATATCACCCAGTGGAGCCACATTCATTGCCTTCTCACCCAAAAGCAATGCATAGACAATTCCTGCACCCATAGCGATAAACACTTTCCAATACAATTCCAAGTTCCAGAACTTCATGAATGCTTGACGTAGCAGTGACATAGATTTGACCTCAAGATTTAATTACTGTTGAAATGAACGTGGCACAATATAGAATCGCAGTGGTTGAATGCACCCCGCAATTTGAATCTGAATTTATGTATTAGTTTTGGACAGAAAGGGTTTGACTAAATGCAGGATTTGATTTAGTTCGTGCTGGGGAAAGAAAAGGAATAGGCCAAAGAAGTGTTTTTTATAATAGTCGTATTTGTAATGACCATCCTGTATGGATATGTAGGCGCCAGAGTGATTGCTCCGTTTGATATCTCAGGTGTGAGTCTGGTTGTATATTGGACCGTAATTGTTCTGTTGGCAATAACCCCTATAGCAGGGATGATTCTTAGATCCAGAGGGCTGGAGAATCTGTTTATTGACAGTTTTCTGTGGCTTGGATTTATCGGTATGGGATTGTTTTCACTGGCCTTCATAGCATTTATCGTTCGAGATCTGGGGTGGGTGACTGGCACACTTTCATTCAATATCTTAAAAACGATCACCAGTAGTAGCCCCAGCAGTATTCAATTGGATCCTGGGCGTAGACAATTTCTGCTCATGTCTATGAATCTGGGGATCGTAGGCGTTACATCCCTATTGGGTGGTATTGGATTGTTTCAAGCTCGCAGAAAAGCCTCTATCATTACCCAAAACATTGCCATTGAAAAGTTACCCTCAGAATTTGAAGGATTGACAATTGCCCAGATATCAGACTTGCATGTTGGGCCGACTATCAAAGCAGACTATGCCAGGACAGTTGTTGATCAGGTCAATGCACTTCAACCAGACCTCATATTTTTCACTGGCGATATGGTTGATGGATCAGTAGATCGCCTGTCAGAGGACGTTGAGCCACTACGTTATTTAAAATCAAAATATGGTACTTATTTTGTCACCGGCAACCACGAATATTACTCAGGTGCAGAACAATGGGTGGACAAGGTCCATGAACTGGGTATGATTCATCTCGAAAATGAGCATCGTATTTTGAAAAAGGGTAAGGCCTCTCTGGCCATTGCCGGAGTGACTGATCTCATGGCTCACCATACTATTAAATCTCACAAAACTGACCCTCACAAGGCTATGAGAGGGATTCCTGATGATATGCCGAGCATTATGCTGGCCCACCAGCCGGGAACGGTTGAATTGACCCAGGGCTTATCTATTGATCTTTTAGTCAGCGGGCATACTCATGGAGGTCAGTTTATGCCCTTCAATCTTGCTGTAGCGAAAGCCCATAAGTATTATGCAGGACTGTATAATCATGGGACAATGCAAGTTTATGTAAATCGTGGAACAGGGTATTGGGGTCCACCCCTGCGCCTTGGAATACCGTCTGAAATCACACTGTTCAAACTTTCCTCAGTAGAGATTGATATTTCCTAAAGACCGCTGAGACGCGATAAATTAAAAAGAGCACCCCAATTTCTGGGATGCTCTTGACCTTCTACAGGGAGGAAGAAGAATTAATTGCGAAAGTGACGTCGACCCTGGTGATATTCACCTCGGCCATCACCTCTAGCATCGCCTCTACCATGAAAATTTCGGCCACCCATTCGACCCATCTTACTTTGGAATATATCGAATTGTTCAGCCGTCAAGACCTTACGTACATCCATGTGATGGTCTGCACGAGCTTTATCAATCGCTACACGTGCTGCACCAACTTTGTCAATCTGGGCATAAATTTTCTTTTTATTAGGCTCATCAGCTCGCTTGAGCTTTCTTAGTTCCAATTGAGCACTCTGTTGTTTAGCCCTTAATTTGATCAAAATCTCCTCTTTATCAAATCTCAGACTTTGCATTTGGTCTTCCTGCTCAGCTGTCAAATTCAACTCTTGAATCATCAAGCCCTGACCCGTGCCCTGTCCACTCTTACCTGCTCCTCTTTGTCCAAAGGATGGTAATGCTATTGCCAGCATCAGAAAAGGGAGGACCACTCGTTTTGTCATTTTGTTCATGTTATTATTCCTTTCAATTAATTTTTTCAAATCTCTGTGGTTTTAGACCAGCACATTCCAAGAAGGTTAAGATGGTGATAATTATCTAAGGGAGTTCCCCTCCACAGGTTATTTTCAATTGTTCATTCATCTTATTGAGAAAGGAGTGAACCATGCTATTAGACGATGGGAAGATTTATCTAGATTACAACGCAACTACACCCATAGATCCAATGGTTCAGGAAGCGATGGAGCCCTTTTATCGTTCACATTTCGGGAATCCTTCCTCCAATCATAGTCTGGGCAGGTATAATCGACAGGCCATTGATTTTGCCAGAGAACAAGTGGCAAGTCTGCTGGGAACCCAGCCTGAAGAAGTAATATTTACTTCAGGAGGTTCAGAATCCAATAATATGGCACTCAAGGGCATCGCCTCCCGGGCAGCCGTCAAAGGTCAGCACATTATTGTATCCAAAGTTGAGCATCCCGCTATCCTGAACGTGGTTCAGTATCTGCAACATCAAGGCTTCAGAATCAGTTTTCTACCAGTTGACAGCCAGGGAGTTGTTCAACCTGATGACCTGGACGAGATTATTACTTCGAAAACTATCCTGGTTTCTGTGATGCATGCAAATAATGAGATTGGCAGTATACAACCCATAGATGAGCTGACTGAGATTGCCCATCGTGCTGGTGCCACGTTTCACACGGATGCAGCTCAGTCTGTAGGTAAAATTCCTGTTGATGTGAATGATTTAGGCTGTGATCTATTGAGTGTGGCTGGCCATAAACTGTATGCTCCCAAAGGTGTGGGAGTGCTCTACAAAAAGACGGGCATCGATCTTGAACCTCTACTCCATGGTGCTGATCATGAAAACGGGATGCGGGCTGGAACTGAAAATGTAGCCCAAATTGTTGGTTTGGGGATGGCTGCGGAAATCGCCAGCCAGAAACTAGAGTCGGAAATGTTACGACTGAAGAATTTACGTGATCGTTTACAGGCGAGTTTGAAACAGGCATTTCCCGAAATACGGATCAACGCCGTAAGTACACCAAGACTACCAAATACTCTGAGTGTCAGTTTCGCTCAACTGAATGCTCTGGATATTCTGGCCAATCTTGAAGAAGTCATGATTTCAGCAGGTGCCGCCTGTCACAGTGGCGACGGGAAAGGCTCTGGTGTCCTCGAAGCTATGCACATTCCCTTGAACTATCAGCTCGGGACGATTAGAATTTCTCTGGGTCGTTTCTGTGATGAATCAATTGTGCAGCAAGCGTCAGCTATTCTGATCCAACGAATTACACGGCTTTTGGAAAGTTAATATATTTCATCTTAACCATTTCAGGTAATCGAAGTCAAAGCCATGACAAGTTTATCTATAGATGAAGGAATTGATATGATCAAAAAGTGGAATATAACAGGACTATTAGCGCTGTCGCTCATAATGAATGCCTGCAGCAGCAATGTGTATCTCAGTGAAGTAGCAAGCACAGATTTTAGAACAGATGGTCTGCGGTCTGAGTGGGACGGTAGATTTCAGATACCCGATGGTGAGAGCTTTGCTCTAGGTGTGAGTCATGATAAAAATTATCTATACATCGCAATAAGTAGTATTGATATGGGTTTTCAGCGTCAGTTAGCCATGGGAGGACTCACGTTGTGGCTCGATGCAAAAGGGGGCAAACGTCAGAATTTTGGAATAAATTTTGAGGGTATGATGCCAAGAGGGCAACGACCTGATGTGTATCAACGTGGTCAATATCGGGATTCAGGCTCTCAGGGGGGAGACTCAAGATTGGGTCTCTCAAAATTGTTTGAAGGTGAATTATCAATAATTGTGGTTGATACGAAAGTAGGCAAAAGTCTAGGGCCGGCAGATCTACTAGCCACAGCAAACTCCTATGATGAAACACTCTTTATTGAATATCAGATTCCTCTGGCTCTATTGGGTGATGGATTTGATATGCAAAAGAAACTTGGCCTTGGTATTGAGTCCAAATCAGAGCGACCTACCATGGGAGGCGGGCACCCTGGTGGAATGAGTGGTGGGGGTAAGGGAGGCGGATCAGGTGGAAGGGGCGGAGGCCAAAGGGGTGGAGGTCAACGTCCTGGTGGTCAACCTGGTTCAGGTATGGAACAAAATAATATTGATGTCTGGGTGAAAATCCAACTTGCTCCTTAGCAAAATAATCACACCATTATTTTCAAAACTCCGTCTAAATGATGGAGTTTTTTTTAGAAACAAATATTTGCATGTTGATAACTCAGGTTTATTCTTGCTGTGATAAAAATTATCACAAAACCTGGGGATATTATGAAACGTCAATTACGCGATGAAATGAAAAAATCTCAATATGCAGGGACCTTAGCTAGTGAACATGGACTGGAAAATCATGGCTTAAAACATTTGAACGATGTTTTTTGGAATTTATCCACATCTGAACTCTATGAAGAGATTCTGGATCGTGAGGAAGGCAAGATTGCCCATAATGGTCCACTTCTGGTCTACACTGGTGAGCATACTGCCCGTGCCGCTCATGATAAATTTGTAGTCCGTGAATCTTCTACCAAGCATGATATCTGGTGGGGTAAGCATAACAAACCTTATACAAAAAAGAAATTCGCCAATCTGTCTAACCGTCTCAAAGGTTACCTCCAGGGCAAGGATGTATTTGTTCAGGACTGCTATGTTGGAGCCGATGAAAATTATGGCATGCCCATCCGTGTGATCACTCAGTATGCCTGGCACAGTCTATTTGCCCGAAACATGTTTGTGGTGGAACGAGATGATGAAAAGCTGAAGGAACATGTTCCCGAATTCACATTGATATCTGCTCCTGATTTTAAAGCAGATCCAGAATATGATGATCTACATAGTGAAACTTTTATTATTCTCAATTTTGAGGAGAGATTGGCCATTATTGGTGGTTCCAAGTATGGTGGTGAAATCAAAAAATCATTCTTCACTATCATGAATTACCTCCTGCCCAAACGAGATGTGCTGACCATGCATTGTTCAGCTAATGTGGGTCAAACTGGGGATGTCGCTATTTTCTTTGGTTTATCAGGAACTGGAAAAACCACACTTTCTGCAGATGTGAATCGCGGACTCATTGGTGATGATGAACATGGCTGGAGCGATGACGGTGTCTTCAATTTTGAAGGTGGTTGCTATGCAAAAGTTATCAACCTCAACCCGGAGGCTGAACCACAAATTTATGCTGTGACCCAGATGTTTGGTACAATTCTCGAAAACGTGGTCTTTGAAGGTCGTTTTCGACATCTTGATCTTGATGATGACATGTATACTGAAAATACCCGTGCATCTTATCCACTTGAATTTATCAGCAACGCAGTCCCTGGTGCCAGGGGTGACAATCCCAAAAATATTTTCATGCTCACCTGTGATGTATCAGGCGTTTTACCTCCAATTTCCAGATTAAGCGCTGATCAGGCCATGTACCACTTCATTTCTGGTTACACATCAAAAGTGGGGGGTACAGAAATAGGTTTGGGAGCAGATCCCATTAGTACCTTTAGCGCCTGCTTTGGTGCACCCTTCATGGTGCATCATCCTTATGTATATGCTCAGCTGCTCAAGGATCGCATGTTGAAGCACAATGTGAATTGCTGGTTGATCAATACGGGATGGACAGGTGGACCATTTGGGATTGGAAAACGGATCAGTATTCAACATACTCGGGCACTCTTAAATGCTGCTCTGGTGGGTGATCTGGATAAAGTTAAATTCAGACAAGATCCAGTCTTCAGATTCGAAATTCCCGAGAGCTGTCCTGAGGTACCTTCAGAAATTCTGGACCCGATTTCAACCTGGGCCGATAAAGATGATTATGTCAGACGTTATCGAAATCTGGCAGAAGAATTTGTCAAAAACTTTAAGCAATTCGAGGATGGGGTCACTTCCGAAGTGATTGCCGCAGGTCCAAAAATATAATAATATTTGTAATATTGAACTGAAATATTATCTGAGCTCAAGCCCTTGATGTAAATGGAAAAACGGGTGCTGAAAGTGGGAATGATCCCTTTACAAAGGTATTGTTTCCCAAAAGTACTCGGGTTTGAACACCCCTGATCCCCAGCTTGTCCGTGTGGAAGTGAAAATTAATCTGTTTATCTGTTTCTGAGCTTATGTAGGGATATATCTCTTCAAATGTTGGGATGGTCCTGCCCAGGATATCATAAATATTCACCACTTCATCGTTTCTGTCAAAGAACACCAGACAATCCAGCTCAGGAATCTCATAGACTTTATTACGGAGCGTGTATAAAGCATGAAACATGAGTAATTTTGGACTGAAGATGCTGAACTTGTCAGAGATACGCACTCTACTTTCTGCATATCCATAAATCTTATCCAAATCCTGTTGATCAGAAGGATTGAGCCTAACTAGCCCACTTTTTATCGGTACCCCATTGATTTGACAAAATTCCTGGCTTTCATCCAGGGCAGAAAATCCACAACGGAGATAGTAGGGTATAGCCTCCTCGTCCGCGAAGAGGAAGACACCCTCATGCTGATCCCTGAATCGTTCCAGCCCCAGAACCGTCAATTTTCTACTCAAACCTTGTCTGCGCCAATCCAGATGTGTTCCAACACCGGATATTTGCACAAGCTTAGTTGTTCGACCCCCTATGGTGGCGTCAAGCAAATAAATGCAGACACTGGCGATGACTTGACCGTCTCTGAAATAGGAAAAAGGGGTGTAGGCTTTGTCCCAATAACCTCGCGCTTCCCATTCTGTGAAATCAAGACCATGAATATCAAGGATAAATGTCTTGAAGGCCTTCCTGGCGTCAAGATCTTCCCAGTATTCAGTTTTTAATTCAATATCCATAGAAGGTTAGCGTGAGAATAGCCATAAAATACGATCGTATGAAAGCGCGTAGTGCAGAATCACGCCACTTCCCATGATCCACCATAATTTTGTATACCCCAGGTAAAAGAGTATCAGACAGGCCAGTCCGAAAAATGAGAGTTCCAGTACAAATCGTAACACACCAGCAATAACAATCGGTGCATTCCCAGATCGACTTGGGTCTTCCGGGACGTTGAAAATGCCCCAGGTTGCAGCAAAAATAAGGGGGACAATCAGAACAAGTACATAACGCCAGGTTGTATCTGAAAGCTTCCAACCCCACAGACCAAAGGCTATCAGGGCTGATACCTCCAGGAAAAATCTAAATGCTAAATTTAAGGGGTGAGATCCCATCTGCAGGTGGCCTTCGAAGACTACTTGGAGTCAAGAAATTTCAGAACTGAAGCCATGACCTTGTCCCTATTGGTTTTCGAGAGAATACTCTCAAAAGGGAATCCAAATACTACGATATTGGTTTCTCCAGTTGCGGCAATGGCTGCACTGGTGTTATTCTCAGCATAACGTAATATGGTATGTGCCTCTGGAGTTGCTGGTTCAATTGCATCAGGAGATTCCACCTTATAGAGTGAGGGATGGTAACGAGTGTTGAACTCCAGGTCCTGAACAGTTTCCATCTGGAATATATCTTGGGTAACTACACTAAGTTTCCCCGTCTTGACGGCATGATCAGTCCGAAATTTATACTTGAGGATATCCTCGCCAAATTGCATATCAAGGGAGTCATTCTCATTGTCAAATAGATCAAATCCAACATAGGCACCGCTGAGAAACAGGTTCCCTCCAGATTGGGTATAAGCACTGATTTTCTCCTGAAATGATTTTGGAAAACCCCGGAAATCCCTTGGGCTGAAATCCTTTGGACCGGAAACCTCTTTTTCCTCACCAAATATCAAATCCAACAAAGTATATTTGTTTATATCCAGTTGCCCGCTCCAGATAGCCTCATCACTTGATGAAACAAAAGAATAGCCGGCCTCACGTAATGACTTTCCATGAAAATGGGGAAAATCAAAGCTGTTTCCAGGTATGAGGGTGGTTTCCATATCCCCGTAACTCGCACCATGTCCTGGTTCATCATCATCTAGCCAGGGTGAAGCGGCCAGGAGATCATATTGGGAGCCGATATAGTTTATATCAAAGCCATCAGCGACACCTTCATCCCAGAGATCAACAAAGCCGAGATATTTGTCAGTTTCAATGGTACTGGCTGCAGAAATACGATCAAAAGCATTCACAATCAGCACAGGTGCTTTGTCTCCGCCCATATTACATACCGAAAGAATCTCGGAGGGAAAACTTTCACCCCCAGCATTGAGGGCAGTCACTTTGTAACTGTAAATGATGCCTTCTTCCAGGTTAGTGATATCTAGATGGGGAGCATCTACGACGATACCATTGTCGAATCCTTCATCTTCAACCCTTGTGTATACCATATACTTTTCAGGGGTGGCTGTACTCTCCAATGGATCTTCCACCGCTTGCCACTGAAGATTCAGTTCACCGGTTTCCGCAAAGGTCGCCTGAAAATGTGATACAGGCAGGGGTTGGATTACATACTCAAGATTCCACTGGGTGGAAATGTATCTGACCATGGCTTTATAGATAGATCGACTTGCATCAAATTTGAATCGTGGATCATTGGCGAATTTCATATCCAAAAAGTTGTGATGGGAGAGGAGCTCCAGCAATACTGAGGGTACGTTGGGTCTATAAGCCTCACTATATCCCCGATCCCAGAGCATTCTACGGGTCCAGGTTGGATCATATTTGGCGCGTATGTCATTCACAATCTGAGTTTGGAGAATATCAGCCAGATCCCGATTGGTCATGCGTGACATCGAATCTGGAAAAATTTCGGTCTCCTCAGAGTCCTCGGTACTATATATAGAAAGCGTGCCGACAACCGTATCATTGCGTGTAAATCCAGCATCTGTATGAAAGGCAAAGGAAAGATCTATGGGAATTTTTAATCCGGGAGCCTGACGGTCAAGATTGGGTCCAAAGGGAGCTCCCCGGAGATAATTGACCCACTCAGCCCGGCATTGATAATCATCTTTATAATCACTTTCATCTGCATTCAAATTATAAACCAGGGTATCCGGCATTCCAGCATATTGAAGATAGTAACGCGCTGCCTCTGTAAATCGGGGTCGTCCACTGACCTGACCTTCTCGAGCAATATTACCAATTCCACCACCAAATCGAATCGCATCAGCGCTAACATATCGCCCCGATTCAGTACTCTTATTGGTTAATTCTACCCGATGGATATCTGCATTTAGTGCCTGATTGAAGTCAAAGGTGCCCAGATAGATCCAGGTTTTACCACCGATCTGCTGATTTACTAAAAATTCAGTTTGTCCACCAGTATGGAATACGGTGTAATGAGCATCCGTCACATTGCTATCAGCAGCACTATAGGTGATATAGACAGCATATTTGCCTGCTTCTGGAAGACTGGGTATCCATCTTATTTTGGCACTGCCGCTAGTGTCTGCCTTGATGTTTCGAGACGTTCCCATAAAAAAGGGATTATCTCCAGAGGCATATGGAGGGGTTCCAATGGCGAATCCAGACTCAGCTGATGTTTCCCATTTGTGTAATTTGGAATCATACTCCTGGTAGCCTTGCTTTACATCAGGAGTATTGTTATCAATGATCACTTCGTTAGTCTGTAGATCACGCTCCCGAGGCATAAAGACTTGAGCACCAGCATTTTCCAACATGGGAACCAAATAATTGAGAGTAAAGGACATGGGCAGGAGGTCTTCAACAGTTTGAAAAACTCGAGCTCTTTGCCATTCCCAGCGCTGGAGCTTTTGCTCATAATACCAACCGTGGCTATGCCACAAGGCTATATTGCGGTTATAGAGGCCGGCAGATGGTTGCCATTTATGGCTCAGGTTACGAACCAGGGGGAGGGATCTGATCTCGGGAGCAGGCATACGACTTTGGTCATAGCTGCGTTTACTGCCACGGAAATAGTTAGGAACGAGAGCTTCAATTTCATGATCAACAGAGTAAATCTTTAAATTGTAATCTTTGAATTTTCTACCCAGAGATGCTTTCAGACTTAAATGGATGTCTTTGACCAGCTTTTCACGGACGGGGATGTTGGCAAAATTCCGACTAAAATGAACCTCAATTTGCTTTGAGTCAGAATTTATAATGATTGTGTCAATTCTGGTGTATTTATCCAGCCTCAGATGCGAATCCTCTTTTGTACTGGAGTCAAGAAACTGTTCCACACTCTGGTGAGCTTTCCTAGTCACACGATCCATATTTGAATAATCATAACGGGTTTTTCCAGGCTTACTGGATGTGCAGGTAATTAGAAATGATACAAACAGTAGCGTGAGAAACTTTTGTGAAATAGACATAATTGAGCGCTCCATTTAGTGCAGGGATAACATAAAAAATATGCTGAGCTTAACAATGAGTCTTAGTTAGAGGCGGCTCTAGAAAATAATACATACCCCAATGTGACACCCAAACGATATCCTGACCAATCTGGACTGACTTGCTTATTGTTGACACGCAGAATCGCATCTGAATTATCCTTTAAGTGGAATGGTTTTGAAAAAGTCAAATGATAGCCACCATCAATGGATATTGATAATCTCTGTACCTTGTATGCAAGTGATATCATTGGGTCGAGACCAAGGCCCATTGCCACTAACTCATTTTGAGTTACTTCACTTTCATCAAGAAGAATGATCTCATCCAGCATGTCGAGGGTGCTCCACAGAAAGCTTATAGGCATGTTGAAGGTAGAGCTAAAACATTTGGAGGCCATTATTGTCCAGGTATTGGAAAGTCCAAATCCATTACAGGTAAGAATCTGATCCGAGCTAATCTCTCCAGAATAATCTGCGTAGTGAATACGGCCACCGGTCTCCATATGCATCCAGGAAAGCCCCCCTGTGTATCCTTGACTGAATCTGTGGAGGACTTCAACCCTTGAAAAATAGAAATCTGGGAAATTAGAAGTGATTTTAACAGGGACAGACATGCCTTTCAACTCTGCAATCACCTCTGTTTGTAGATTGTGCAAACCGGGCATGTTATAATGACCCTGACCCCCTTGGATACGGAATTCAAGATTTGCAGAATGGGCGCTGGACATTAAGCAGAAGCAGCAAAACAGAATATTTCTCAGGACATTCCTATGATCAATCATTTAAAGCCTCAATGGGCAGTACATATCCCGATGTGAATATTTTATCGTCCCAGAGTTTATAGGCACCTGAACTAATAGAAATATCGTGAATGGCTATTCCCGATATGGGATCATATATCATATATCGATCGCTACTCAGGAATTTGCCACCAACATAGCCTGTGGTGGGATCATAATTAGGTCTTCGAAGTTTTTCAGATGTTAGAACCTGATTTACAATGCCCATATCGGCGGCACTATAAACGGTCATTGTCTGGTCATCTGCTACAATAAATTGATTGCCATCGCCAACAAAAATACTCTCGATCCACTGACCTAAATCTGCTCGCCCTGCTAGATGATTAGAGCTCACAACATAGAGCGAGTCATAGGCAATTAAATATTGACCATTTGCAGATATTTTGGCAGAAGTTGAATAAGCATAATTTGGATTAATTACTTGAATGGGGTCATTCATTTGGATGACCACAACGCCCATACCCCAATTCACATTGTCACTATCTCGGTAGCTCGGAAAGGTAATCCAGTTGTTATTTGAGACGGAGATATCATCCATTGCCCGACCATTATATCCCAGGAGTGAGCTGGTGGTCCAGGTTTGCAGAATGCTCAAGGATAGGGGGTCCACGCTTTGGAGATAACCGACATCATTCGAATAACTCATTATGTAGGCCAATTGTCCGTCTGGAGAGATCCCAAATTGGCGATAACTGGCTTCTGACATTATGTTAAGTGAATCTAAAATTGAATAGGACTCAGCATCGTGACGATAAAGTGTCTGGCCATAGAGTCGGTAAAACGATAATTGGCTCTCACTGAATTGTAAGCTTCCGGGATGGGGGAAGGTCTCACCCAGAAAGGCGTCAATATTGCTATGCAAGTTATCCGACCAGATCGAATTGTTTTTCAGGCCAACTTCCAGAATGTACTCAATCGGGTCTCCAAACCAGGCATCGATATCAAGATAGCTTGTATCATTAATGTTATCAGTAGTATAGATGGAATTATCATCCACCTGGATGCTATAATGAGCAAAATTTTGTGGATAATGACAAGGGGACCATTGCAAGTGTATTTCGTTATAGTTTGTGTCGTTGGAAAGATAAAAAGTGGGTGCCGACTCTTCATAGAACATGAATTCACCTAGAGCTGATCCCAGTTCAGAAATAATATTCACTCGATAATAGGCTGGTCCGCCCAGGTATGTCGTGTCCACTATACTCGTTTGATTGATATCAAATGTAGAAGTAAGATGGCGTTCATCAATAAACCCACCAGAAGTAGGGTGGCCTTTGTCAATATTGTATCTGACAAACCCATTTCTATTAAATTTTTCCCAGTTGATAACCATATCACCAGATTCAGTCGAAATGTTAAGCATAGCCAATGAGATGGGGGGTCGATTATCAATGATAAGCGTGTATTCACGTTCAAACATGAGATATTCCAGACCGGCAATATCTGCCAGACTATTTGAACCTGAGCTTGAAAAGCCTTTAATGATTAAACTAAGTGTATCTGAAACGTAATTATTTGTATAGAATGAATAGGAGCCGGTAGGTTGACTAAAACTATAAATTGTCACATTCTCTAGCAGAAGTTCTCCTTCATAAAAATTTCGCCCCAAAAGGTCGAGATTATAGGCAAGAGTGGCCTGGCCCCAAACGGTAATGGTGTCTGGGGATCCATTCAAGTCAATATAAAGAACGGGTTCGGGTATCGTTTTGTCCTGAAAATTGCTTCCTGTCGGAGAGTATTTACACTGGATGAGTAAAAAACTGATGACAATCAGGACAAAAATAGGTTGAAGAATTCTTGAATTCATTTGCTGGAGAGTGACTTTGACATTGGGAAAGCGAGAGGATTTCGCTGTTTTTTCACACAAAATATTTTTCAATAATTAAACAAATCCCCACTTTAAAAATAATTGTTACTTGTGTTAGATAATATTGTATAGAATTCCGATATTCAAAGAATTAGAATAGAAACCAGGGAATTTTGTACATGACAACCTTCTTAGCCGCTTTTAATCCGAAATAAAATGGTCTGGCCAAAAGAAATTAAGGCAGCCATGAGTAAGCGAAACTTTTTGATTGAAACCTCCCCGGTTTGTCTTTCTTGATGGGGGATTAATGTTTCATAAATGCTACATTTTTTCAAATTTACCATACCTGAGATGATCAGGTTTGGCGCGAAGGTATCTGAGGGAATATTTAACAAAAATTTACTCACTGCAGAAACTCGCATCAACCTGAAAGGGGAGTTTACATCCCAAACGCCCCTAGCATAAAATAGTCGAATCACTGATCTTGAAATGAAGCTCACTACCCTGCGAGATAAGGCTTGAGACCGTTGGGACCTGCGCCCCAATAAAAAATCATACTCCCCCCGATTTGCCCATAACTCGTTGAAATGTTTAGCTGACATCTCGCCATCAGAATCTGTTTGGAAAATCCAAGTGCTATGGAGGGCTTGGGTGTATCCTTTAAGCAAGGTAGGTCCATGGCCACAATTTGGTGAGGCATGAATTTCCAACGATTTCATGTCCCTTGCTAATACATTCAGGATTTCAAGGGAATTGTCCGTAGAACCATCATTGTAAGCATGGATTCGATAGTTAAGACCGAGTTCCCCAAGAGTAGCGTCCCACTCCTTAAGCACCTCGGAGATAATTTCAGCCTCGTTGTACACGGGGACAATCAGAGCGAGTGTTTCAGCTTGGTTTTCCGTCATTTGGTTTGGCTACTGATTTTATCGTATGTACTGAGAGCGGCCGCGATGGTCTGATCCATATCATAATATTTGTAATCTCCCAAACGACCACCAACGCAAAGATTCTCATGTTGAATGAGTTCTGCCTGGTACTTCTCAAGCAATGCTTTGTTTTGTGCTCCACCCAGCGGATAGGAAGGGTCATCTCCCTTGTCAGCGTGCGAAAACTCCTTAATTGTCAAGGTCTGACTATCAGGGTACACTTTCTCGGGGTGCAGATGCCGTGGTTCATGAATCCTGGTATAGGGAATCTGTTCTTCGGCATAATTCATCACAGAAGTTCCCTGGAAATCGCTTACCTCTCTGATTTTCTCCTCAAATGACAATCCACGCCATTCCAATCGTCCATATTTATATCCAAATAGCTTATCGATGGGACCGCTATAGATGATCTTTGCATCCTCGGCCAGTTCATCCCTGATTTCAAAAAAGTCAGTTTTCAGTTCAACCTGGATTCTGGGATTGGCCAGGAGCTTGTCAAATATTGGGGAGTAACCATGGATTGGAATACCCTGCCAGGAGTCGAAAAAGTAGCTTTCATCATAATTGGTCCTAAACGGCAGGCGTTTTAGAATGGAGGCAGGGAGCTGTTTAGGGTCACAGCCCCATTGTTTGGCTGTATATCCCTTAATGAAGGCCTCATAAAGAGGATAGCCCATCATACTGATAGCTTTTTCTTCAAAATTGGAGGGCTGGTCAATACCCGATTTATGTGCTTCCGTCTCAATAAAAGCAGTGACCTCAAAGGGTTTCAGGTTTAATCCGTAAAAGCTATTAATGGTTTCCAGATTGATGGGCATCTGGTAAACCTTATTCTTAAAGGTGGTGAGAACCTGATGACGATAGCCATTGAATTCAGTAAACCTATTGATGTATTTCCAGACCTCTGTATCACTAGTGTGGAATATATGGGTGCCATAAAGATGATAGTGTATACCAGTTTCCGAATGGTCAACAGAATGGCAGTTTCCACCAGTATGATCTCGTTTTTCTATCACCAGGACGGGTTCACCAAGATCATTTGCAATACGCTCAGCTATGACAGCACCAAAAATTCCGCTACCTACTATGACATATTTATAAGTTTGTGGGCTCATACTACTGAAGATTTCTTACATATATTTGGAAGTATGAGCGATTGCCAAGCAGGTGATAGTCCTCTGAAACGAACTCGTATAACCGGTTTTTTTCAATATTACCCTCTTTGCTGTTCCAGATAAAAACCGCTGGAGGTGCCTTCTCCAAATCCGCCAGTAATCGCGACATCAGTTCGCTGACTTTTTTATTCTTCTTCTCTTTCAGAGGAAGATTGTAGAATATTCCAGATGCTGCCCTTCTTTGACTGTAATAATAAACTCCCGATTCAGAGCCCCAGTAATAGATCGACTCATCCGGATTCGTCATGGCCTTGATTTCGAGGCCCATTTCCCAGGCATCGATAAATTGATCACCGTATTTCTCATGAGATAATTCAACTGGACTAAGTTTGAAGAATTCAACCTGATGATTGATCATGGTCCCAAGAGCAACTGATATCAATGCACTTCCCAGGAGCAAACGCCAAACCCGATTTACTTTTAGTTCTTTAAAAATGTTGATGATCAGTAGACTGGAATTGATGGTTAACATTGGAAAAAGGGTCTGATTATAGTGTGGATAATTACGACCGATACTTCCTATTTCAAATAGAACCCCAAGCGTCATTAAAATGAAGAAGTAGTGAGGTGTTTGCATCTTTTTAGATCGTGAGCCGATAAAGAGCCAGGCGTAACCCAATAAAACGAGAATCCATATCCCATACAGGGATTGCGAGAATAAATAGGTGGGTCGAGAGAAAAATCCCCAAATATTCATAAGGAAATTTCCAGAATATTGACCGTTGTACACGATGAGTATATCCCAGTACTCTTGAAATCGACCGAGTAGTAGAGCATAAGCAAACATGGAGCACCACAGCAGTGGTACGGGGTACAAGATGGCCAGGCTCTGTTGGAAATATGTCTTTATATTGCGGTTCTCCTGGGATTGGTAAATCTGGAGCAGAATGTAGAATAGCATAGGTACGAGAACAAAGACTGCAACAGGTTTGAACATAGTTGCTATTCCCATAGCCCAACCCGCCAGGTGTAAATGCTTGAACCGGGGCATAGGTGTCTGCACCAGCGCCCATATGGCAACCAGCGTGAATAGATTTAAGAATATTTCTGTGTTGGGTTGGTTGGCCTGTAAATAGGCAGAATTTGAAGAGAGGACCCAAAATGACACACCTATCAGACCAGATTGCCAGCCTGAGATTTTGTCAAGAATTAAGTAAATCAAGAGGGTTGAGAGGATAGTTACGATAACCCATAAAAAAGTTAGTGATTGTTGTCCATAACCCCAGATGAGCTCAGACATTGCGAAAGTGATATGAATACCTGGTGGTTTGTGATCCCACAGTTCTGTATATAGATGCTCTCCGGAAAGCAGAGCGTGGCCAATATATCCATAAGAAGTGAGATCTCTTTCCAGTGGTTCTTCCATTGAGTGCATTGCAGAGGCAAAAATAAATATAATGGCGAAAATAAAGATGAGCGCTGAGATAATATTTTTGGATTTAGTCATATTATGGATTTTTCAATTCTTAAATTTTGAAATAATTAACCTAAGTGTATATTCAACTCACAAAGGTGAATAGATTGCTAAAAACTTAATCGTGAAATTCTTTCCTTCCAAGTGATGAGATGATGAAAGTAGTATTGGTAAGACCAAATTATGACAGCCACATAATAACGCCACCACTAGCGTTGGGCTACCTGTCGTCCTATTTGAAAAAAAATGGAATGGATGTAAAAATATTTGATGGTTTACGTGACAATGTTAGTAATGCTGAACTTTTAGAATCAATCGTCGCCGAGACTCCAACCGTCGTTGGGATTACCTGTCTTACTGCATTTTATAAAGAGACCATCGAATTATCACAAATGCTCAAGGAAACGGGGCTGCGGGTTATTATCGGTGGTGTCCATCCAACATTTCTTCCTCAGGAAACACTTGCTGAATCAGGGTGTGATTATGTCGTATTAGGTGAAGGAGAGATTGCTCTACTTAAGCTTCTTCAAAATAATTTTCAAAGTGATAGTATCGCAGGCGTTTATTCAATCAAAGATTTTGAGGACAGCAAGCCTGTAATTAAAAAAGGGAAAAAGATTGAGAATTTAGACGACATTCCATTCCCAGATTGGGAGCAACTCAATCCCAATTTATATCCTAAAGCACCCCATGGGGCAATTGTCAAAAATTTTCCAGTCGCTCCAGTTATAACAACTCGTGGTTGTCCATATGAATGCACATTTTGTGCAAGTCCTAGCTTTTATGATCGCAAAATCCGGTTTAGATCACCAGAGAATGTTATCCAGGAAATTAAATATCTTGTTGATCAATTTGGGATTAGAGAAATCCACTTCGAAGATGATAATCTGACAATCAGACGTGGGCATATCGATAAAATCTGCGAACTTATTATCACAACGGGAATCGAAATTAGTTGGGCGTGTCCTAATGGAATTAGAGCCGATAAAGTCGATGCAGACCTAATATCCAAGATGAAGGAAAGTGGTTGTTATTATTTTGCCTACGGAGTGGAATCAGCGGATCAACAGATTCTTTCTAATATTAAGAAACAGGTGAAAATTGAAACCATAGAGAAATCAATTGACCTTGCTTCCAAAGCGGGTATCTCATGTCAGGGATTTTTTATTTTTGGTCTGCCAGGGGAGACTGAGGAAACTCTCAATAAAAGTATTCACTTCGCGAAAAGGTCAAAGTTGGCAAGAGCTCAATTTCTGATCTTAGACGTATTGCCAGGTTCAGAATTGTGGGATACGCTCAAAGGTAAATTTGTCCCCAATTGGGATAAGAAAAGCTATAAGGAACCGGAGTGGTTGCCTGGAGAGCTGACCGATAAGCTGCTTATGAACGCTCAATCAAAAGCGTTCAGAGAATTTTATTTTAAATCTCCCCTGAGATTCCTGAAACTGGCACTTTCAATTAAACCCAGTCAAATAAGATTCTTAATTCACCGACTTCTAGATTATCGTATTTTTAATAAAACTGATTAATTATTCTTGCCGCTAATACAGAAGTACGCCCCATCAAGCCATCCAAATTTCAGGAAGAATTAAATCAAATAATCCTCTCTACGTCCTCAGCGCACTTTGCGGTTAGGCAGTTTCGAGAAATTCATTTAATTGGTTGAAAAAAAGCTGAGAGTTGTATAAAACAAAAAATCCCACCAAAAGGCAGGATTTAATTGCGGGACCGACCGGGATCGAACCGGCGACCTCCGGCTTGACAGGCCGGCGTTCTAACCAAGCTGAACTACGATCCCAAAATATCAAAAAATTTATGCGGAACTCCGCTTTCACACTTCTACCAGGCTGCCTGTCACGGCGAAGCTCGGAGAGCGAAGACGGAAACTACGATCCCAAAAATTTCAAACGGCTTAGTCTTTTTTCCTGTATAATATTGCGACTGGAATGATTACCAGATAGCCAATGAGTAAAACAACCGGTGAGACTGACAGTGCTTGCACACTGTTTAATTCACCTGTACCCATCAAAACATATCCAAGAATTATGACAATAAGCCCTGCTATGAAAAGAAAATAATTTATTCGCGTAAATGGTAACTCAGAGAGCCAGTGTTTGGTGCCTTTGTTTCCTTCACTTATCATAGCGCGGCGAATATAGACGGTGACAAATAGGTGCGCAAATAAAAATCATTTATTTGTTTAAATATTTACACTCGTTGACATGCCAAATGACCCCTTCTATATTGATAGACTTCAGAAAGGAATTTGTGTTTGAATAGGATCCTGCGCTACGCTCTCATATCTGTTATGTTTCTTTGCCTGGCAGGTATTACCAGCCTTTATATCATTTTTGATTCCAGACCAGGGAAGATGGGTGAAGAACTATCGCATATTGTTATTCGTGAGGGCAGTTCATTAAGCTCAATTGCTCAGCAGCTTTATGAGGCTGACATTATTTCTTCACCCGAATCATTCAAAGTAGCTGCGCGCTTACTTAATCGAACCCGGGCTATCTATCCAGGTGCCTATTCCATTCAAAAAGGTCTTACTAATACTGAGGCTATTGAAGCACTTGCTCACGCAAAAGCCATCGAAATAACCGTAACCATTCCTGAAGGGTTACGCTCTGATGAAATTGTCGGACTCCTCAGCCGAAAATTAAATCTGGACTCGCTTAAAATGAATGGCCTTCTCACAGATTCTACTTTGCTCCTTATGGCTGGGGACGGATTCACACATCTAGAGGGAACACTGTTCCCGGAGACTTATCGATTTCTGGAAAATAGTGATGAATTTATGGTGTTGGCAAAAATGGTTGGGCAATTTAAAGAAAGTATTCGACCCAGGATGCTCGAAGATGCCAAAACTATGGGATTTAATCTCCAGCGTCTCATCACCTTTGCCTCACTGGTTGAAAAGGAAACTGCTCGAGAAGATGAACGCAGATTGGTCTCCTCGGTCTATCATAATCGAATTAAGCAAGACATGTTGCTTGGTTGCGACCCAACTGTAATATACATGCTCGTGCGCAGGGGAGAATGGAATGGCAATCTTCAACGCAAACATTTTTCAATCAATGATCCTTACAATAGCTACTTGAAGCGAGGGCTTCCGCCCGGTCCTATTGCAAATCCAGGTCTGGCCAGCATCCAAGCTGCCCTGAATCCAGAAACAACTGATTATCTATATTTTGTTGGAAAAAATGATGGCACTGGTGCTCACGATTTTTCTAGAACCCTCCGCGAGCACAATAATAAAGTGAATCGCTATCAACGCCGGAGATCCTCTCGATGAATAATGTCCTGGCTGGACTAAATCCTCAACAGCAAGCTGCAGTTAAAGCCCTTGAAGGACCAGTACTTATTTTTGCCGGTGCTGGTAGTGGAAAAACCCGTGTTCTGACCCATCGGATAGCAAATATGATTTATAGTGGAACGGCCCAGCCCCATGAAATTCTATCTGTTACCTTTACAAATAAAGCTGCTGGAGAAATGCGGGACCGCATAAAGCGTATACTTGGTGAAGATCGCTCTCATATCAATATGGGTACGTTCCACTCAATCTGTGCCAGAATTCTCAGGCGTGAAGCCCTCTACATTGGATATGAGCAGAGCTTTAGCATTTACGATGACGAAGACGGTCAGAAAGTGGTCAAAAAAATCCTAAAGGATCTGCAAATCTCAACTGATGTCATCAAACCCAATTCAGTGTTCTACAATATTAAACAATTCAAGTCACAAATGATTTTTCCAGCGGAGGCAGCTGATTTAGCGCTATCAACCTTTGATGATACCGTTGCTAAAATTTATGCGATTTATCAGTCCGAACTTAAAAATAGCAGTGCCATGGATTTTGATGACCTCCTCCTGAAGCCGCTCGAGTTATTTGAAAAGAATCCCCATATCCTGAAAAAATACCAGGATCAGTTTAAATATATAATGGTTGATGAGTATCAGGATACCAACAAAGCACAATTTTTATTCGTAGAAGCGCTCAGTCACGAGCATAAAAATTTATGTGTTGTTGGCGATGACGACCAATCCATTTATGGCTGGCGTGGTGCTGATATCGGAAACATCCTGGATTTTCAACAACATTTCCCTGGAGCAAAGATATTTAAGCTTGAACAGAATTACCGCTCGACTAAAACAATCCTTTCAGCTGCTTCAGCTGTAGTTTCTCTGAATGAAAAACGGGCCGCCAAGGAACTCTTTACTGAAAGTGGCGATGGTGATATCATCAAAGTTCTGGAAGGACGAAATGAGCTGGACGAAGGACGTCTCATTGTGGATGAGATTCAATCAGTATGCCGTCGCAATAAGCATGGTTTCCAGGATGTAGCGTTGCTCTATCGCACCAATGCCCAATCCCGTCCACTTGAAGATGTACTACGACGGAACGGTATACCATACCAGATCATCGGTGGTACCAAATTTTACGACCGCTTGGAAGTAAAAGATATTCTCGGATACTTTCGACTTATTGTGAATCCCCTGGATAATGTCAGTTTCATGAGGATTATCAATAAACCAACCCGGGGGATCGGCAAGACCAGCCAGGATGCTATCAATTCATTCGCAGTTGATCAGGGCATCTCCCTTTTTAGTGCTGCAACTCGGGCTCAGGAATATGGATTGCCTGCACGAGCCTTTAATCGGGTGATTGAGTTTGTCCAACTGATCGGAAAATATTCCAGCTTGCTCAATGAATTGAATCTGGAAGAGTGGGCGCGGGTTTTTGTTGATGAACTTGGATTTGTTAATCAGTATAAAACTGAAGGGACAGCAGAGAGTGAGGTTCGTGTAGACAATATCTACGAATTGCTCTCAGCAATCTCTGAATACGCTCAGAGGGTTGAAGAACCAAATTTGACTGGCTACATGGAAGAAGTTGCCTTACTTACTGATATTGATAAGTTTAACCAGGATAAACAGCAGGTCACTCTGATGACTCTGCATAGCGCAAAAGGCTTGGAATTTCCTGTCGTATTCTTAACTGGTATGGAGGATGGACTATTCCCTTTACAGCGCTCGATCGACGATAATGAAGCCCTTGAAGAAGAACGAAGACTTTTTTATGTTGGCTTGACACGAGCCATGGAACGTGCATATTTAAGTGGTGCTCAAATGAGACAACGATATGGAGAGACGATGTACAGTCGCCCCTCACGTTTTCTCGAAGAAATACCAGCTCATTTATTGGACTATTCAACGAGAAGTATCAGTGATTTATCCCGAGAGGGTTATCGCAAAAAACCTGGAGTAAAAGTGACCCGTACTAAACCAACCAAGCCTGCGCCAAAACAGACGACTGGGATGCGACGTGCGCTGGGGACCCTCAATCAGCATGAGCCCGGGGTCTATGTGGCAGGTATGCAAGTCGGTCATAAAATCTTTGGGAAGGGAAAAATTCTTACCGTTGAAGGAGCTGGTCCAGAAGCTAAAGTCACGGTGATGTTCCAGGGCAATGTGAAAAAGAAGTTGATCGCCAAGTTTGCCAATCTTGATGTTACGGATTAATGCCTGACTTTCTGTTCTTTCTGAAATAATCAAAACTCCTACATATTGTAAAATCCGGGGATTTCACACTCCCCACGAACTCACATAAATTAATTCCTAAATCTAAATGAGACTTATTTGCACTTGTGTAAATGAGATTCATTCTTATCTTTGCAATGAGAGGAGCACAGATTATGTCTGTATCGGAAAACCAGGAATTAAAGCAAGTTCTCAGAGAGCATGAACTCAAAGCCACGAATCAACGGATTGCTCTGCTGAAATTGTTGGATGCAACTCGTGAGCATTTTGATGCTGAAGAAATTTACCTCGAGTTACTCAAGAAACAAAAAAATGTGAGTCGAGCAACTGTGTATCGCTCCCTTGAAGCCCTGGTTGAGCAGGACTTGGTCACCAGACTTGATTTTGGCGATGGACGTATGCGCTTTGAACGGAGCAAGGGTGATGATGAACACCATGATCATCTAATATGTGAAGAGTGTGGCAAAGTAATTGAGTTCTTCAATTTGGAAATGGAAGCCCAGCAGTTGGCTACTTGTGAAGAACACGATTTTACACCCTCCGTACATACCATGCACATTTTTGGAACCTGTTCTGATTGTAAGAAAAATAAATAGATGCTGATTAATCTCAAAGCGGTAAGCGCTTAGCCGGCTGAAAGACCCCCATGTTTAACTTTAAAAGACCCAGACACAAACTCAATAAAGCTAATGAAAATGATTTACGCTTGAGCGACCTAAAACCTGGCGAAAAGGGGCGTATTATTGAAATCGGTGGTAGTGAGAATTTTCGTCATCGCCTGATAGAAATGGGAATCACACGTGATGCTGAAATATGCGTTGATAAATACGCGCCGCTGCGTGATCCCATGGAACTCATCGTGAAGGGATATCATTTGTCACTACGGGGCATGGATGCTCAAAAGATTGCTGTGGAGCGTTTAGCTTAAAATGAATTTTGACATTGCAGTAGCCGGAAATCCCAACTGCGGTAAAACCACCATTTTTAATGCATTGACTGGAGCAAAACAGCGAGTCGGAAATTGGCCTGGTGTTACTGTTGAGAAAAAATCAGGACATTACAATTACTCCGACCTCAAATTTGATGTTATTGATCTCCCTGGAACATATTCCCTGGCTGCTTTCTCTGCTGAGGAAACTGTGGTTCGCCAATATCTGGAAAACGATGAAGCCGATGTAGTTGTAAATATTATTGATGCCTCAAACCTCGAGCGAAACCTCTTTCTCACCACTCAATTAATTGAATTGGGTAAGCCCCTCGTCATTGTGCTAAATATGATGGATATGGCTCAAGAAAAAGGTTTGCAGATTGATGCTGATACGCTGGCCACCCTATTAGGAGCACCAGTAGTACCTGTAATTGGACGAACAGGTGAAGGAATAGATCTTCTCAAGGAGAAAATTTTTCGTGTAAGCACAGAGGTTTCCAACAAAGCTCGATTAATCGATATCGCCTATCCCCGAGATATTGAAGTAGAAATTGAAAATCTCAGTCAGCTCATTAGAAAGAATGACATCACGGATAAACACACTAGATGGACCGCCATCAAGTTGTTGGAATCGGATAAGCAAACTCGAGATGAAGTTAGAGCGCATAGCAATGAGCTTGATATTCTAAATCAAGCCAAAGTCTCCATAGACCGGATTGAGGGATTATTCAAGGACACAGGTCGAGCAGTCCTTTCCCACGCTAGGTATGGATTTATTCAGGGAGCCCTGCGCGAATGCGTTGTTGAAACTGTTGTAGATTCGGTGGACCATAGTCGCCAGATCGACAGAATACTTACCAATCGCTGGTTGGGTTTACCCATTTTCGGCCTCTTCATGTGGCTCATGTTCAAACTGACCTACGATCTTGGCTCCATTCCTATGGACTGGATCGATACTGGACTCGTGGCCCTCATGAATTTCATTTCCGGCTTACTGCCTGACAGTATGTTTGCCAGCTTATTGGTAGACGGCGTCATTGGTGGTGTTGGAGCCATAGCGGTTTTCTTACCAAATATTTTTATACTCTTCTTTATAATCGCAGTGCTGGAGGACACAGGGTATATGGCTCGTGTAGCCTTTATCATGGATCGGATTATGCATAATATTGGGCTTCATGGCAAAGCCTTTATCCCCATGATCATGGGGTTTGGCTGCAATGTACCTGCGATTATGGGTACCCGCATATTAGAGTCACGTCGTGATCGGATACTCACCGTCCTGATCAATCCTTTCATGAGTTGTTCTGCGCGACTTCCAGTTTATGTCCTCGTAGCAGGTGCCTTTTTCCCCGATAATGCAGCTACTGTAATATTTTCAATGTATATATTGGGTATCGTTGTAGCCATAGCTAGTGGAAAACTTTTCAGCCAAACTATTCTGAAGGGGATGTCCAAACCGTTTGTCCTGGAGTTGCCACCTTATCAACGTCCTACTTTACGGTCACTAAGCTTGCATACCTGGGAGCGTGGTTATCTTTTTATTCAGAAGATGGGAACCGTCATTCTGGTTGGATCTGTCATCATTTGGGTTTTGGGCTACTTCCCAACCGATGTTGAAGTGGACAGGAACTACAGCAGTGAAAAAAATATTTTAGTATCTCACTATGATTCTCAATTAGTAGACCTGGAATCAAAATTAAATATGTCCATTGAAAAAGATCGCCTGGAATACCATTCTGAGATGGTCGAGTACGAATCCAGCGCAAGCTATCTAGAACTTTATCAACAGTTTCAAATATTGAAGGAAGCATTGGCCAGTGAACGGTCCAGGGAGTTGTACAGCCTCCGTCAGCAGGAGATAGGTGATATCACTGAGCAAAAATGGATCGGACGTGTCGGAAAAGTTTTCGAACCTATCGTGAGACCTCTGGGATTTACTTGGCGGGAAAGTGTGGCATTAATTACGGGTTTTGTCGCTAAAGAAATTGTGGTTTCTACCTACGGAGTCTTGTTTGGTGTTGGTGAGGATGTCGATGAAGGAAGTCAGGGTGTAATCAGTGGGTTAAGGTCTTCTGGTATGACTCCTCTTGTAGCCTTAAGCTTCCTTGTCTTTACGCTTCTCTACACACCTTGTTTGGCCACTGTGGCCGCTATTAAGCGCGAAACAGGCACCTGGGCTTACACCTTCTTTTCCATCGGATATTCTCTGGCCCTGGCCTATACGCTGGCCTTTTTGGTTGCATACTTTGGAGGAAAATTTAATTGGCTCAGTTAGTTGATATCCTGCTAGTGACAATAAGTGTTGTCATAGCAATCTGGTATACTGCAAAATATTTCTTTAATCTGGGAAAAACACCCAAAAGTGGATCGATTAGCTGCTCAGGCTGCAATTCTTCCTGCCATACTGATATACCCGACAATCCATCACTGGCATTACTTAAAAAATTCAATTAAAACTATACTGATCAGTATTTTTTTTCACCTAGACCCAGATAGTCATCTATCTGATGGGCAACTTCTTTGATCAATTTCGTGCGTTCTCGATGCTCCAGAAAAGCACTTTTGAACCCGCTGATGATGAAGTCCTTAAAATCCAGCATATTGAAATTAAAGGTTTCATGAGCCAACATATATTCATCAACCAGTGTGACCCCACTAATGAGCCTGTTATCAGTATTCAGACTTAACCTCAACCCATAGTCGTGGTAAAACTTCAGGGGATGATTACTTACTTTGCCAATGCTGCCAGTTTGAGAATTGGAAGTCAGACACACTTCGAGACAAATGCGGTGATCATTGATATAATTCATCAGATCACCATCCTCCCTTAACCGGGTTCCGTGTCCAATACGATTTGCTCCACAATAGTGGATGGCCTGGTGAATGGATTGGGGTCCGTAGGCTTCACCAGCATGGAGCGTCACATTGACATTATTATTTCGAATGAGGTAGAAGGCTTCCAGATGATCCTTAGCAGGAAAGTTTTCTTCTGCCCCAGCCAGATCATACCCAACCACACCTCTGTACTTATAAGCAATTGCCAGTTCAGCAAGTTCAATGGAGGATTCGATGGAGAAATTGCGGATTCCACAAATAATGACACCGGTACTTATGTTGAATTCACGTTCAGCTTCACGAAGTCCCTTGATAACTGCATCCAGGGACTCCATGGGGGTCATACCTTTATCTTTATGCAGAATCGGGGAGTAACGGACTTCAAGATGGCGAACATTTTCGGCTGCCGCATCTTCAGCCAGCTCAAAAGCTACTCGTTGCAGGGCTTCTGGGGTTTGCAGTACAGCTAGAGTGAACTGGAATTTCTCAATGTATTCTTCCAGACTTTTAACCCGCTTTTGGACTACAACTACTTTTTTTAGACCATCCACATCCTTGGCGGGCAATTCTATCTTGTCCTTTTGGGCAATATCCAGCATGGTCTCCAAACGTAAGGAGCCATCGAGGTGACAATGGAGCTCAGGCTTAGGCAGTTCTAACAAAAAATCTCTACGAACTGGTTTCATCAATTCTCTCCGACTTCAGTTCTATCGGTTTTTAATGTGGTAATGAACCAGATGGCAATGGCAATAATCAAAATGGGTCCTAACCAGTTAAAACCATCATAGGTGGGCCACCAGTCCTTATTTGCTGTGAGGAAAATAGGCAGGGCTACCAGGATACCCATAATAGCTTCGCCTGTAATCATACCAGCTGCCAGGAGCAAACCCTTCTTCTTTGTAGAATCAGTTGCACCCATTTTGTCTCCAAAATGAGCTAACATTCCACCAATGAAGATAGGAGTTGTCAGGGAAATGGGCAGGTATATACCTACGGCCACGGCCAGGATTGGAATCCTGAAATCAGATCCATTTCGTTCTTGTCTAACATCCAGAGCAATAATGATCACGCCAATAATGGCACCCATGATCACCATATTCCAGGGTAAATTTCCCTGAAAAACCCCTTCCGCCACGGCTTTCATCAGGGTCGCCTGAGGTGCTGATAAGGTGGGTGAACCAATCGTGTATGCGGTGTGTAAAATATCGAGAACGACTCCCAGAACTATGGCCGCACTTAACACACCAATGACTTGCATAACTTGCTGTTTCCAGGGTGTTGCTCCAACGATGTGTCCTGTTTTTAAATCTTGGAGATTATCACCACCTATTGCAGCTGCATTACAAACCACAGCCCCTACCATAATAGCAGCTGCTGCCCCTTGTAGAGAGCCGGCTCCCAGAATGGCGAGAAGCAGGAGAGAGGCGAACAAGACGGTAGCCACAGTGACGCCGGAGATTGGGTTGTTTGAAGAACCAACCACACCGGCCATATAGGCAGCTACTGCCGAGAAAAAGAATCCAAAAACCATCATAATGACAGTGATTAAAATAGCGAGTTGCGGTGTCGGTAGGATATCATTGTATATCATAAAGACTGGAATCATGAGCACGAGCAGGGCAATCCCCACATACTTGATAGGAATGTCATTTTCCTCACGCTTCAGAACTTCACCGTTCTTGACAGAACTATAAGCCTTCAGACTTGCCTGAATTCCCACCATGAGAGGCTTGAACAATTTGATCAATGACCAGATTCCACCCACAACCATGGCTCCTACGCCAAGGTAGCGTATTTTTGTATCCCAGATAGTATTCGCTGCATCCATTGCATCACCCTCAAACCCATAAATGGCAGTGTAAATAGGAATGGCTACGAACCAGGATATGACTCCACCGGCAAAAACCAGAATACTGATATTACGACCCACGATATATCCAACCGAGATAAGAGCAGGTGACAGATCCATCCCAAAGCCGAAAACGGAGCGGCCCATGCTGGTTGCGCCCTCTATTGCGGAGTGCCAGAGGGCAAAGCCTTGTTGACCCAGTTTCATGAGTGCCGCAGTTATACTGGCCAGAGTAAGCAAGCGCAAGCCACCCTGCACCTCATCTTCAGCATCACTACTTTTTGCATTACCTGCTTCCAGAACCGCAGCGGTAGCAATCCCCTCAGGATAAGTCAGTTTTGCTTCAACAATCAGAGCACGTCGTAAAGGGATGGTAAATAAAACACCAATTAATCCACCCACACTGGCGATTTTGGCAATTTCCATATAATCAAAGGTTTCCCAATATCCCATAAGGAGCAGGGCTGGAATAGTAAAAATGACTCCAGCCGCTAGTGACTCACCAGCAGACGCAGCCGTTTGAACTATATTATCTTCTAGAATGTTGTGTTTTTTGAACAGACTTAGAACACCCATGCTTATTACTGCAGCTGGAATGGAGGCGGAAGCTGTCATGCCTGCAAAGAGACCGAGGTAGGCGTTAGCGCCTGCCAGGATCATAGATAGTAATATACCAAGTATAACAGCTTTAAATGTAATCTCAGGTAATGGCTTACTCACGATATCCCTTTCTTAACTTGATGTGACCGCAAAGATAATGGAGATTAAAATGGGGGAAAGCGCAAAATACCTAGAATCTTTACGGGTAAATCAGTCTGTATTGCTACTCGATTTTTCAAATTTTGCCTTGAGTGTGTCAAAATAGGTCTGCCATTTTAAGGTGATTTCATCAGCTGGTAGCTTAAAGCTGTGACGCACACCGCCAACACCAATGGAAACAGCATTAAAATAATCCATAGTAAATATGGTAACATTTGCCAGCGACCAGGACTGAATCAGAGTCTGTTTATTAGAAAGCACCATCCGTTCACTAGAGAGGATTAAACTCAAGTCATTTCCCTCCAAGACCTCCTCCTCATTATCATATTTCACTATTGGGGATTGGAGGTGCACCTTCTCATCAGGCTCAAGAGCAAATGGTGGATCAAGTTCCAGGGGGTATTCCAGAATATCATTTGCGATCTGCTTTATCCACTGAATGCTGGTAAGAGAGTCTGATTCACCTCGTGGTGTGAAGCTGTAATTATTGCCTACCTGCCACTCAGTTCCGCAATTTTGGCACCTGATCTTGTGCCCTGAAGTCACCTCGATTGAATCACGAGTATGACACTTATAGCAAGCCCATAATAAATGTTCCGTTCCATGTGCGATAGCATGGCTCTTTACTTTGCGGAATGTTTTATCGTTTGCAAAGATTTCCGTTTTGATACGGGTTTCCAAGGCCACCAGATTGTCTTGATCCTCCAGAGGAATCACAGGTTTGAACGAAGTAGTGACTTTACCACGTCGACGATTATGTGCCCATCTTGGCCATATCTCATATGCACCATCGAGATGAACTGGCAAAATGGGTACTCTGCAGTGCTGAATTAATTTTAAAGTTTCCTTCAGAATGGGAAGCGGAGAGCCATCAATGGTTCGACCTCCCTCGGGGAAAATACAAACAACCTGACCTTTGGCTATCATTCTGATCATGGTACGGATAGACTTTAAATCCTGACGATGTCTTCGCATGGGGAAACTACCAGTCCCTTTTAGCAGAAACCGCATCAAAGGGGTGGTGAATATATCAGCAGTTGTCACAAACTTAATTTCATAAGGTACAAAAATACCAAACAGGAATGGATCCAGATAGCTTTCATGATTGGACACTATGAGAAATGGACGGTTATGTGGGATGTTTTCAGAACCTTCGATTTTGATATTATACCAGAAGCGAATGACCAGCATACCAATAAGCCACACAAGCTGTGAACGAAAACCAACTTTGAGATTATCCTCCAGCTTTATTTTCCAGTACCAGAGAGGCGTATTTTTTTTGTATTGGAGGTAAGAATCACCAAGAGATCGGGAGAGAAAGAACTCCTGGATGAGGAGAAGCCACAAGAGGTATATCAAAGAAATGCAGATAGATAGGCCTAATATTAGCCAGCTAAAGCCAAAAAATACCAAAAGAACTCCATACTGATAGATCGAGAAAAACCAAATAAATGGGTGCCGTGTTCTGGCATATAATCCAACGTCAACCAAGCGCGTGTTTTTGGTTGAGAAGTGGAGTTTTCCATCACCAAACCGGATAATCAATAAATCTGAGGACATCATGCCATATAGACCGATCAGGATAAACAGGGTGCCGAATATTGTGCTGAGAGGACCTGGCATCTGAGCAAGAGGCCATTGAGGAGAAATATAAAGGGCGTAGGGAATGATAGACAACTTCAGAGCCAATTCAATAAAGTTACGCAATATTCTGAGTCTGTTTTCCACCGCAAGCATTTTAAGAGAAATACTAGACCGTTAGTATAGAATAAAGCTTAGAAATTTATTTCAATTGACAGGGTTATGAACTTGCCCCCATATAGTACCTAGAATATATTCGACCTTGCGGTAAATGAACTCGGAAATGGTCTCGATGTTTTAGAGACGTCTAATAGAGTGAAAAGCACTAAAATATTTTTGTGCAATTGGGAATTCCATCAAATGAAATTTGAGACAGAATTTAAAAATAATACTCTCATTGTGAGAGTTCAGAATACAACATTTGATATTCGCGGCGTAAAGGCTTTTAAGCGGGATATTTTTATGGCGATCGCTGAAGCGGATTTTAAAAATATTATTATCAATATGGAAAATGTTAGAATGGTTGACAGCACAGGCTTGGGTGGATTACTATTCGCTAAACGCCAGGCTACCATTAAAGGCGGTGAATGTTTTCTAGTAAAACCTCAACAAAAAATCGCCTCCATCATCAAAATATCAAAATTAGATGATGTATTTATCATCGTTGATGACGAAGAGACTGCTTTAAAAAAATAAGTAATGAGTTAGTTATTCAATAAAAAAAGCGACCGAGGTCGCTTTTTTTATGGTTTCTTTTCTGAAAAAGAAACAGGGACAACTAAAATCCGGAAGCGGGGGAATACGACCAGACCGATGTCCCTGTAAAATCATGATAAAAATAGTACTCAATGCGTCTCATGTCAATGATTTATATTGAATATTTTGAAGGAAAATTGTCTTTAATACATATAAAAGTCGTGGACTCTTTTATATTGTTCAATTAATAGAATCATGCAGACATATGTTGATATAGAATAGGAGATAGGTTATGAGGATGGGGCAGATAATTTACAGACTAGGGGTTTTAGTATTATTGCTGAGCCTGAATTCTTGTACTTACTTCAGCGAATTTGCTAAACTTGAGCGGGGCGCTCGTGATGCCTATGGTAGGGCCGATTACGATGCCGCTGTATTAATGCTGTCACGGAGTTTACAGATTAGCCAGGATTATGACAAAAGTCAGATACTTATGGCAGATGCCTTTCTTATGGCGAATCGTGTACATGAAAATAGAATTGCTGAACTTGAAAGTAGCTCAGATGATTTCAGGTTTGATGGCTTAACCCGTGAATATCGGAGTTTGGTTAACCTCCACGATACAGTCAAAAATTTACCCCCTGTTCGGCATCCCAAGACAGGTTTACTTCTTGAACTGGAAATTATAGATTATTCCAGCCAACTGCTTGAAGCAAGGCAAATGGCGGCTGAATCTCATTACGTTGCAGGCACGGAATTATCAACTTCAACAGATTTGTCTCAACAAAAAGCTGCAGCCAAACAGTATAAAAAGGCTTTGAGCTTTGTCGCTGAGTACAAGGATGCTGAAGCGCGATATCAATCGACACGTAAAGCTGGGGTAAAGAGAGTTGCCGTATTTCCTTTTGAGGATCTAAGCGGTAAGAATAAAAGTTATGGTGCTGTTGAACAATTGGTTGTGGATGAAATGGTCACATCTGTCATGAGGGATCCATCAGCTACTGAATTTTTAGAACTCATCAGTAGAGATCAACTTGATCGAGTCATTGCTGAGCAAAAGCTAGGGCTCTCCGGTCTGGTTAATGACGAAACTGCTATCGAGGTGGGTGCTCTCTTGGGAGTCCATGAAATCCTAACGGGTAAGATTACCCAGATTATTTATACACCAGTCCAAACAATCCATAGAGAATACAAGGAAGCAAAAAGAGTGGTTGTTAAAACTGAAAAGTACAAAGACAAAGAGGGCAAAACCAAGACTCGCAAGGTTTACGCTGATGTTGAAGCCAAAGTGAAACATTACACTCGTAGCACCAAGGCAGTGATCAAAGGTTCATACAAAATTGTTGATGTGCGGACTTCAAAGGTGATCAGGAGTGAATCTTTTGAGGGGAAATCATCCTTTTCAACTGAGTGGGCTGTGGTTAAAGGGGATACTCGTGCTCTCAAATCACATACAGCAAAACTTGCCCGGAAGGGCGAAACCGTGGCACCTGTAGGTGGTGAGATGGTTAGTCAGGCCGCGACGGATCTGGCTAATTCATTGAGCAATTCCCTTAAGATATATGCTCGTTAAATATCAGGGTTAAATATTTTCTCAAGATTCATCTGGTTTGAGGATTGAAAAGATGTAAACGGCGAGGAAGGCAATGATAAATGCTGAAAATCGAGCGCTTACCCATTCACCAAATAAATCAAACACAGTAAACAAAGTCCCTGTTACCATCCCTGCAATAACACCAACCTTGCTGATTCGTTTCCACCAGAGAGTGAGTAGCAAAGCAGGTCCAAAGGATGCACCTAAACCTCCCCAGGCATAACTAACCATTTCAAATACGAGATCAGTTGACTGCCAGGCGAGATAAAATGCTAATAAACCGATGAAGATGGTGAGACCTCTTCCAATAGCGAGAATGTCGAAGCGATCTTTCAATCTCTGAAAGTAATTTGCAATCAAATCCTCAGTGAGGACGGTGGTGGAGACCAGTAATTGGCTGTCTGCAGTTGACATCATAGCAGCAATCGCTCCTGAAATAAAAATTCCAGCGATCCATGGATGGAGTAGGTTTTGAGCCATAATGGGCATCAGTTTTTCAGGATCGCTCAACGAGGCGGCAGATGTCAAGACCTGTCCATCAAAGCTCATGCTGCCGGCTTGGAGAAGAAAATAGCCTGTGAGACCAATAAACATGCTGCCAAAGAACGCGGGCACCGCCCATGAAATGGCTATGCGCCGGCTGATCTTGATATTTTCAGCTTTATCGATAGCCATATAGCGTGTGACGAGATGAGGTTGTCCCATGTACCCCAATCCCCAGCTCAGCCCACCGATGGCGGCTGCCAATGCCGCCATGCCCGCCTTACCGGCGAACAGGCTAGCACCGTCAAATTGAAAATCTACTGCAGGAAGTGCACTAATCTCAATCAGCGCCACCAGAGGTAGTACAATCAGCGTACCTAACATGATGATACCCTGTACCAGGTCGGTCCAGGCCACTGCGAGAAAGCCGCCCATCAGTGTGTAAAAAACGATTATCACCGCTCCCAATAGCATACCCTGCATATGAGTGATGCCAAAGGTGACATTTAAAACTTTGCCTGCACCAGAAAATTGGGCTGCTACATAAAATGTAAAAAAGAAGGTAATGATGAGGGAGGCGAGAATTCTGAGAATGCCACGGTCATCCTGAAATCTTTTGGCGAACAACTCAGGTATGGTTAAGGCATCAAACTCTTCAGTAGCCTCTCTCAAGCGTCTGGCGATAAAGAACCAGGAAAATATGATCCCGGAAATACATCCTACCACTGTCCATAGTTCCAATAGACCAGCTAGCAACGCTGCTCCAGGTAAGCCCAGAATGAGCCAGGCTGATTCGCCTGAGGCTCTTTCAGAAAAGGCTATGACCCAGGGTCCCAACCGTTGGCCACCCAACGCGAAGTCCTTCATGGATTTTGTGAGGTGTGCGGTATAAAATCCAACCCCTAAAATAAGTGCCAGATATAATAAAAATCCTAAAGTGACGGGGTCCATGCGGGCATTCCTTTAGATAGTGTGTGGTTTTATTGAGCTACGAGGAGCAAGGTAAAATAAACCGGGAGATGGGGTAACACATTTTATGTTTGTTGCTGGGAAGCGATGAGACAAAGATCAATTGATCATAAAAGCATTATTAGCCCCGTGAAAATTGACTAAATTCAGCCCGAAATGAAGAATATAATTTCTAATAAAATGCTACGATGGAGTCTGATTACTCTCATCTTTCTACTTACATCTGGATTTGGTCAAATTGATAGTATCCAGGTTTACCCTGAATTTGATAGCCAATTATTGAAGTTGAAAGTGCCTGATGCATTTCAGAGAAGCAGTCTGAAACTCGAAGTCTTCTCCGATTCCTCCTGGCAGCTTTATCGAGGAAGTAAAGCTTTGGACTTCTCACAGTCTATGCATCTGCTAGGTCAGGAAAGTGTCATTGCAGAATATGAAGCTCACCTTAGCAAGGAAGCAGGTTTTATTAAGGATTTTCGTTCGCGTCGCGTGTTCTCAATTGTCAGCTCAATTGGGGGAGCTACCTACCTCTCATTTATATGGAGCAAGGGTTGGGTCTACCAGATACCTGGTTATGCGGCGATTTTAATAGGTGGTGTCCGCTATTTCGAGAGTAGACAGTACGAAATAAGGGCTTTGAGAGAACAATATTATCTGCAAACATTGATTAGCCCGGCGCGCGTCCAAATGCTGGTTGATGATTATAATTTCCAGTTATACCAATATTTATCTACTGCGGGAATACAGTTTAGTGATAGCTAAAAATATTTTAACTGTCATTTTTCTCCTCGGCTGTCTCTCATCAGGTTTCTCGTTTGAAATCTACCACAATCGACCTGAGCATTTTCTTCAGGGAGTACCCGGCCAACTAGAAGTCATATTGCCCCATTATCTGGATGAACCAGATTTTGTCTTACTCTACATCAAAGAGCAAGACAGTCAGGTTTTTCAAGAGCTCACTTTTTACGAGGAGAGCGGAGCCTGGTTTTGTGATATTCCTGCCGCATACATGAATGGCGATACCCTCTGTTATTATATAGGCGCCTCGTTTGGTCCTGCTGGACTGGCAGCCTATCCTGCTCAGAACCCTGTAGGAAACCCCATAAAAGTTCCCCTGGTGAAGTTTACAACCAAAAACCGTAAATTTGACCCCGGTTTTATCAAGGATGTTATTGTCACTCATACTGTAACACCCTGGATACCAAAACCAGCCAGGCGATCAAATAATTTTCCAGTTTTGTATATACCTCGACCGAATCAAGCCTTTATTGAGAGTGGCTATATAAAGATTGTAGGGAATGACCAGGCCACGACTGAAGATTTATTGCGATCTATGTTGTATCTTTGCCTTCAGGAGAACGCTGATGCGATCACCAGTCTGAAGTATTCATTGCTCACTTCGAAGGAGGTCATGACCAAAGTCGATGGCCATATTGAGTTAGAGGGAGTCTACTTGAGGAGAGCCCCGAGGAAGTGATCAATTCCAGGCATGTAATAATTGCCTGAGGGGAGTATTCATTCTAGTTTAGGACCCTACACCGATTAGTAGATTTTGACGTAAAATTTCATTAAGAATATTGTCACAGGAGTGCAGAATGCCGGGAAAAGACGAAAAACCTAAAGAAACTACCAGTGTCGAAGAACCTGTTGATTTTGATAATTCAGAAAGCCGCATGACTTTTCTGAAAGGTGAGCTAAATGATATGCTGGATGGCATCAACAATGTCTATGGACAGGATCTCATGGACGAACTCCTCAAACGCCTCGAGAAAACAATTGAAGATTTCAATGGTGAAGTCAGTGGCTTGATTGGGAAGCTGAAGGCAGGCAAAATCTTTGACGAGGAAACGCCGGATGAAAGTCCTGCCAGCTCAGAACCAGACGAAGATGAAGCCTCCGAGGGGGAAGAAGAGCCTGAGAAGTCTTTCGAGGAGCAAGAGGAAGAAGACTCCGATATTATTGCGCGTATGCGAAAACGTATTACCCACGACTAAATTTTAACACCTCAAGTGCCAGCAAAGAATTCAAAGCCCCCATCTCCACAGGACCTTGGGGTTAGAATTGTGCGCAATTTGGAACAAGTTCAGGGCTTTCTCAAAGTGCTTCAAGAGGAAATCAATGATCCTACCAAGTCTTCTGGAGCTGGCTCCAAGGATGAGTGGCAAAGTCACACTGAAAAACTGGATTCCAGCCTGACTGAATTAAAGAGAATCTTAACGGACCGCAATGAGGAGCTGAGCTCTTGACCGAATCTATGCGTGACGTGGCCAGGCTCATCAAATCCTATGATAGAGAGCTTCGAAAAGCATTGATGACTTCAAGATCAGGTCTTTTTCGAAATGATAAGGGGGAATTGTTTATCCAGTCAAATGTTCCCATGGGCCAGAGTTATCCAGATGAGGTCATAGGTATCTTTGCTGACCCTTCTGATCTAGATTTTTATTACAAGATATACCTTTCTGAAGAAGAGTGATATCGTTCAAATACAGATTGGATTAGAATTTGCATAACGGATTTCAGATCAAAATATGTGATCATATTTTGTTAATGTTTAAATGATTATTGAATGAGGAGTTCAAATATGGCTGATAAAATCGTCCGTGTCCCAAAGGCAGTAAATGAGCCAATATTAGATTATGCACCAGGATCACCAGAAAAGACAGAATTACTAAATATTCTCAACAAAATGAAATCTGAGATTGTTGAAATTCCCGTAATCATTGGTGGTAAAGAAATATTCACAGGCGAGACTTCTACAAACGTCATGCCCCACAACCACAAACATGTCCTGGCAAAATACCACATGGCAGGTTCTGAAGAAATTAAACAGGCGATCGATGCTTCGCAGGAAGCCTGGAAAACCTGGTCGGTTATGCCCTGGGAATCACGGGTTGCCATATTCAAGAAAATGGCGGTTCTGTTAGCCGGTCCTTACCGGCATATTCTTAATGCAGCTACAATGCTCGGGCAAAGTAAGAATGCATTTCAGGCTGAAATTGATTCTGCCTGTGAGCTGATTGACTTCTTTAACTTTAATGCAGAATATCTACAGGAAATTTATAGTCAGCAACCAGCTTATTCACCCACAGGTATGTGGAATCAGGTAGAGCACCGTTCGTTGGAGGGTTTCGTCTTTGCCGTCACGCCCTTCAATTTTACTTCAATCGCAGGAAATTTGCCCACAGCACCAGCACTAATGGGAAATGTAACGCTCTGGAAACCAGCCTCTTCATCGGTTTATTCAGGCTATTTCCTCATGAAAATGTTTGAGGAAGCGGGACTGCCAGATGGTGTGATCAACTTCATCCCTGGCAAGGGTTCTGTTGTCGGTCCTCAAGTGATTGAGAGTGAACATCTCGCAGGTATCCACTTCACTGGTTCCACGGCTGTTTTCCAGAGTATGTGGAAAACTATCGGAAATAATATTGCCAAGTACAAAACCTATCCTCGCATCGTAGGGGAGACGGGAGGCAAAGACTTCATTGTTGCTCATGAGTCCACTGAGATGGAGGTGTTAAGAACCGCCGTGATTCGAGGTTCCTTCGAATATCAGGGACAAAAGTGCTCCGCTGCATCACGTGTTTATGTCCCCCGGTCCATGTGGGCAGAGCTTAAAGAAAGCTACATCGCAGAAGTGGCCAAGATCAAAGTGGGTGATGTCGAAGACTTTGGGAATTTCATGAATGCGGTGATAGATAGAGGAGCATATACTGATATTACTGCTTATATCGACTATGCCAGCTCACATAAGGATGCAGAAATCATTACTGGTGGAAACTATGATGATTCCGTGGGATTTTTTATTGAACCAACAACGATAGTCACTACAGATCCGCATTTCAAGACCATGGAAGAGGAAATATTTGGTCCAGTAGTAACCATTTATGTCTATGATGAGAGCTGGGAAGATATCCTGGATATTGTGGATGCAACCAGTCCATATGCTCTGACAGGTGCTGTTCTAGCCAAGGACAGAAATGCAGTCCTGCTAGCACTTGAAAAATTGCGTCATAGTGCTGGGAATTTTTACATCAATGATAAACCCACAGGGGCCGTGGTTGGACAACAACCTTTTGGTGGAAGTCGAGCTTCGGGAACAAATGATAAAGCGGGCTCCATCTTTAATCTGATCCGTTGGATATCTCAACGAACTATCAAAGAAAATTTTCTGCCCCCTAGTGAATTTCCTTATCCTTTTATGGATAAAGAGTAGGCAATCGATCCAGATTTGGTAATTAACGGCCAAGCGGGGATTAGAATCCCCGCTTGGTCGTTTCGCAGAAAATAAAGCATAATTAGATGACTAATATTCAACAACTCAATATAAACGGTAGAAAAATCCTTCAGCGTTCCGCTGCTGAATCATCTAATTCAAAAGGGACACTAGTCATCCTACATGGGTATGGAGCAGATGAATATGATCTCATGGGTCTGGCACCATATTTTGACCCTAACCTCCACATCCTAAGTATTCGTGGTCCTGGAACAGTCATGTATGGTGGTGCATCCTGGTTTGATATTGATATGAATGCTGATGGTAGTCTCAGGTTCAATATTGAGCAAGCTTTGGAAAGTGCAGATGGCGTTATCCAACTGGTCAAGGATCTACAGGAACAGGGTATCATACCCGACCATAAAATTATTTTGGCAGGCTTTAGTCAGGGGGCAACTATTTCACAGCTGATTACCCTGAAACAGCCCGAATTAATTAAGGCTTTACTGGTCATGAGTGGTCGTTTGACTGATCAGGTTGAGCAATTACTTGAAAATATTTCAAGCCTGTCTGGCTTACCTGTATTTGCCGGACACGGAATCCATGACAATGTGATCCCCATTGTTTTTGGTCGCGAGATAGTCACTTTCTGGGAAAAGTTGCCTGTTGAGTTTGAACATCACGAATATCCCATGGGGCATGAAATATCCCAGACAGAGCTGGAACATATTCAGGGGTGGTTGGAAAGCGTTTTGTCAGGGGTATAAATTCCTAAACTGTCTATTGGATGTATGTCGGCAGGTATTGTGTTTGATAGGTATATGTCATATCATTACTTCGATAAACCATATCACATCAATTTAGTGGTTCCTCAGAAAAAAAATAATTAGTATATATATTGTCACCATTGCATATGTGTGGTATCTATAGTTATAGGAGAAAAGATGAAATTTAAAGATATTGGCATATTACTGATTAGTGGAATTTTAATATTTTCCTGTAATGGCAAATTTGGTGGTTCAGGTGGCGGCCCACCTATAGATGTCTCAGGTAAAGTTCAGGGTGGCTATCGGCATCTTCTTGTGGATATGAATAGCGATTCAACAAAGCTGGTGGTCTATCGTGGCGACTATGTAAAGTTTTATCTTGATGATCAGGATAATGTCCAGGTAGAATATCCGCTGAACATCCCTGAATTAGGTGTGAGTGTTGTGCTTCAAGATAACACTTTGGATCAACCCTTCTTCAAAATGAAAACAACAGGGAGTTACCAATTTAAAATCGGTGACAAAGTAGGTATAATCGAGGTCGTCGAGTTACGCCAATCCAATTATAGTGAATTGGGAGCGGAAGAAGCCTGGAAATTGATGTTGAAGAACCCACCTCTGCTTCTGGATGTTCGCACCAAGGGAGAATTCAGCCAGGGATACATAAAGGGAGCTGTACTGATTCCATTGCAAGAACTTCAGGCCAGATCTGGCGAATTAGAACAGTACCAGAATCAACCCATCCTGATATACTGTGCCACAGGAAATCGTAGCACTACAGCATCCAAAATTCTTTTAGATCAGGGCTATAAAGATGTGATGAATTTACGCCTTGGAATAATGGGCTGGGCTAGCAAAGGCTACAACATCCAGTTTTAAAAAAAAAATACTTGTGGTACAAAAAAAGGAGAGCATTGCTCTCCTTTTTTTATATCAAATATGGTTTAAAATTAAGAATCTAGACAGCTCTTACAGGTTCCTTCCAGCTCAAGGTTGAAAGACTCAATACGAAAGTCATGTTTTTCTGCGAAGGATTGAATTATTGATTGATCGATCATCTCCACATCATACCATTTTCCGCAAACGGAGCAGCGAAAATGATCATGTTGTCTAACATTCCCATCATAGCGCACCATGGCCTCATCTTTGAGTTTGATAATACGTCCACTCTCAACAAGTTGATTCAAATTCCTATAAACCGTACCGAGACTAATATTAGAAATGATTTTTCTGGTTTCATTGTAGATCCAATCAGCATTGGGGTGTACCAGCGTACTCTGTACAACCTGAAGAATGGTCTCTCTTTGCTTGCTATATCTTTGTTTAATTGGTTCCATAGTCAGACAAAGGTAAGCGCAATATGGCCGTTTTCAAGATAATAGTAATAGTTACTGTTATGTAAGTCATTTAGCATGACGCTGAAGGATACGCCAGGCTGCAGGGTATTTATTTCGAATTTGACCTGTCTCAAGGACATGCATCCAGCCCAGTCCATATCCATCATGAACAATCAGGTTATATCCCGAAGGATATTCATTCCCTTGACTTTTATGCATATGTGCCAAGTAATCCAAGGCATCATCAGAAGATAGCTCTATAGTTTGAATATTTTTTGAAATGGATTGACTCAGCGCTAATTCAGGCGAAGGTTTCAGTTGATCATGATAGACTTTCCCCAAGTATAAACCCGAATAAGTAATTCGAAGAGATCGGCTAATTGTGAGATAATCTTCAAAGATAGTTTTTGGGATAGCGATTCGATGTCGATCTCTGGTCACAAACGTATATCTATTGGGAGAGTGTAGCCATTTCAGGTCGTCTTGCGTAGCTAACTCAGGATATCTTTTGTGTGAGGATCTATATATGTGGGATTTTGATGATAACTGATTATCAGCTTTTTTGAAGGCTGAAATGAAGAAGCCTTCACCTCTGGTATGGTGTGGATAAAACCGATGTCCAGCATTTCCAGGACCACTTCGAATTATTCCCCATGAATCAGGAATATCCAGGGGAATGGGAATCATGCCAGACTCCTGCTCCAGCCATTCCATATTGGCTTCATTTTCCGCCTCAGAAAATGTACAAGTACTGTATATCAGAATGCCACCCCCAGCCAGGGAGGGCACTATATCTGCCAGGATGCGTTTTTGTCGTCTGGAGCAAAGTGTCACATTGTCCTCAGACCATTCTTGGATTGCCTTGTGATCTTTTCTTATCAATCCTTCCCCTGAGCAGGGAGCATCTACCAGAATTAGATCGAAGAATTCAGGGAGTTTTTGAAAATGTTTTGGATCACTCTGTGTAACGATGTGATTGTCACCACCCCAACGAGATAAGTTTTGACGGAGAATCTTGTTCCTCGATCCGATGATCTCATTGGCAACAAGCAGCGAGTCTGGAGTAAGAAGTGATTGGAGGTGGGTGGCTTTCCCACCTGGAGCTGCGCTAAGATCCAGAACGCGATGATCCTGGTCAAGATCAATCACCCCTGCTACAACATGGGCTAGAAACATGGACGAAGCTTCCTGGACATAGTAGGTACCGGCATGGAATAGGGGATCACCAGTAAATCTGGGTCGCGATTTTAAATATTTGCCATACTCTGCCCAGGGGATATCCTCAGCACTGGAGTAGTGCTTAGTCGGCTTTCCAGGATTCAATCGTATTGATGTTTGCGGTGGGTTATCCAGAGCAGCCTGAAAAAGCGCGAATTCTTCGCCAAGTTGTTTCCGAAGACGATTTTCAAGGGCTAGCGGGAGATTGATCGAGGGATGAACCATTGTAGAAACTAAGAGCAGATTGATAAAAAGAAATCATTAAGGGGAATGGAAGGCAGGATTCTGTAGTTTGGTTTTAGCAATAAAAATATTTCCGCAATTACTATATGCAGGCACTATATTTGCAGCAGTATTAGCCTAGAGTAATAATTGCCAAATAGCACCAATCCCCTGAAGAAGCAATTATTTTGAGCATCTTGTTGAGATCAAAAATATTAAGGAGTTTTGAATATGTCATTATTAAAGAAAAAATTAGAAGAGATCATTCCTCAATTTCGTGAAGAAGTTGGTGAGATTCGCAAGAATCATGGGGATAAAAAATTATGTGATGTTACTGTTGCTCAGGCATATGGGGGTATGCGTGGTGTCAAAGTGATGATTACTGAAACCTCTGCATTGGATCCAGATGAAGGTATTCGCTTCCGCGGGTATACCATCCCTGAGCTCCAGGAAAAATTACCTCACGCTGCTGAAGGGGAAGAGCCTCTACCTGAAGGATTATTCTACCTGTTAATGACTGGCGAGCTCCCGACAGATGAGAATATTGCTGAGATTACCAAGGAATGGCAAGCAAGGGGAACCCTTCCTGCGCACGTCTATAAAGCCATCGATGCTCTTCCTAAAGATACGCATCCAATGACACAGTTCTCTGTAGGTATAGTTGCACAACAAACCGAATCTATCTTCGCCGCAGAATACCGCGAAGGTATTAATAAAGCAGATTACTGGAAGCCAGTCTACGAAGATACGATGAACCTGCTTGCTCGTCTCCCAGCTCTGGCAGCGTATATTTATCGTCGTTCCTATAAAGATGGCAAAGTTATTCCTGCAGATCCAACACTCGACTGGGGTGGCAACTTCGCACACATGATGGGTTTTGATACAAAGATGTTTAGAGAACTTATGAGAATTTATCTAACCATTCATGCTGACCATGAAGGCGGCAACGTGTCAGCTCACACGACACATCTTGTCGGATCCACTCTCTCAGATGTTTACTATGCCTTATCTGCTGGAATGAATGGTCTGGCAGGTCCACTGCATGGTCTGGCAAATCAAGAAGTATTGCGCTGGATTATGGACGTGAAAGATCAGCTTGGTGGTGGAGTTCCAACCATGGAAGAATTGAAGAAATTTGTCTGGGATACACTTGCGTCTGGGAATGTCGTTCCTGGTTACGGTCATGCAGTACTCCGCAAAACAGACCCCCGTTACTCAGCCCAACGCGAATTTGCTTTAAAGCATATGCCTGATGATGAACTCTTCCAGGTCGTGAGTATGCTATATGAAGTTGTTCCACCAATCTTACTGGAACAAGGCAAAGCCAAAAACCCATGGCCAAATGTGGATGCACATTCTGGTGTACTGCTGGTTCACAATGGTATGCATGAATATGATTTTTATACTGTGCTATTTGGTGTATCCCGTGCAATGGGTGTACTGGCTTCCACAATCTGGGACAGAGCTATCGGTTTACCCCTGGAACGACCAAAATCACTTACAACTGAATACATTAAATCTATTTTATAAAAGCGGGGATCAGACCGATACAAAGCCCTGGGTAACACCGGGGCTTTTGCGTTTAAGCCTAACTCTTTCGAGGAATAATCCTGTAAATATTATTAGGTTGACCACACTCTATTAATAAATTTCACGAATAATAGTTTCTTGTTTTTACTATTAAGTTTCATGGGGGCAATTTTGGAAATTAATTACGTATGCAGTTAATAGATACGCGAGTACTCATCGTTGAAGATGAGATTGTAGTCGCCAGCGAAATTAAACTACGACTTGAGGCCATGGGATTTATGGTAATCGGTATCGTGAACAATGGTCGAGATGCTATAACAGCGGCTGATGAGCATTATCCAGATGTCATTCTAATGGACATTACTCTTAAAGGGAGCATGGATGGCCTCGAAGCCACTCGCGAGATCAGCCTAAAGTCAGATATCCCAGTCATTTTCATTACAGCCCATACTGACACTCCAACACTTGATTCAGCTCGTGAAGCCAGTTCGCACGGAATATTCACGAAACCCTTCAGTGATGATGAATTAATGGCGGCCATTCAACAGGCAACCATTTCAAAACTGATGACGACATATCTTGAAGCCGAGGATAAAAAGAAAGACGATGCGGACAATGCGGCAGGAGAAGCCGAGGACTAAACCCTCATTCGTCTGTTATTTGTTATAAATATTTGACCAAACCCCCCTGGTCTTTTTCGATTGTAAATCCAAATTTGTAGAAATATCCAGGATGGAGAAATCCTGTAGTAATCATCTTTTTCTTAGAATTTCTCATCCGATTTACGAATTCATTCAGTAGACCTCTACTGACACCTCCGCCTCGATGATTATCGGAGACTACAACTTTATCCATATAGACAACATCTTCCCCCTGATCAAGATAGAAAAGACCACCAATAACTCTGTTCTTCTTGTTCAATGCCACCAGGAATTTATGCTCATGAGTAAAATTGACATCCATACGCGCCTTTACGAAATGCTGTTGCAACTGGATAATTTCTTTCGGATGCATAGCCCTTCGGATCCGGAAAGCAGTACCCTTGCTATCGTGCCTGGAGATCATAATTTCTATTTCATCCATGGCAGTTGAGCGTGTGGCAATGAGTTCGATATCTTCACTGGGTGGTAGCTCAGGGAAAGCCAAGCGTTTGAGAAAAAATGAACTATACTCATCCATTTCATTTGATCCGATATATTGACTGATCTCACTTTGGAGGGTTCCACCATCCAAGGAAAGCTGTCGAAGGTTTCGTCCGAGGAGGGTCAGGTATTCCTTCAATTTTGCATCCGTGTCTGAGAATACCGTATTCAAAAACAACTGTACGCGTGCATCCGGGTACTCTGGCTCACTATCCTGTATATTGTAATCCCGGTACAAGTCCTTCAAAAAGTGGGCTTTAGCATTCAGTGTGGCCCCCTGGTTGATAGAGAGCCAACGATGATAGCGACGTATGGCAAAGTAGACAGAATTAGGTTGGTAGCCATCGTCCTCAACGCTATCCAGGAATCTGAGAAGATCCTTACGTCGAGCCGATGTAATCTTTTTGTCAGCGAGTATGCCCTTAAAGAAATCTATACTGTGTTTCTGTCCCAAGGCTTCTCTTATGGCGTGGTAAACAATTTCAGTCCCGACCTTGAGCATGAATGTTGGAAATTCTTTTTCGGTAGCCCTCACAAATAAACTTTCAAGATTCTCCATAAATTCAAGACCTGATGAAACTTCGGTAATACCGGAGATAGATACCAACCTGCCACCAACATGATAATCATGGATGGGGACCACAATCTTACCAGGGCTGGGATCCGAGATCATTTTCTTAAATCGGGTACGTTTCCAGAAGCTTGTATAGGTTAGCACAGCGGTCCATACAAAATGAGGCCAGATATGCTCAGGGGCGGGCATCTCATCAGACGAACCTGCCCAGACTGCTTGTTTCAAATATTCTCTGACTGTCAGTCCAGAAATAAATTCTTCTGACCATAGATCTTGTTGCGGTTTATAGGATCCCAGAGTTTCAACCAGTTGATTGAATTGGTTATCAACTTCGCAGGCCATGAGCCAGAATAATTCAGTATAGATCTGTTCTGAACTCAATTCATCATTCAAGTTGAGAACAAACTTATATCTGCCTTCAATACTCTGGATGGTTACTCGATATACAGTTTTCCCGTGAGCACTGCCAAGCAAGTTAATCCATATGCCTTGTGGAGGGATACTTCGCAGAGAAAGCTGTTTGCCCTCAAAAAATAGATAGATCGACTCATTCAGTATTGAGGTATTGATAAAGGCTGAGCTAATACGCTTACGATGCTTTGCTGGGACTGGTTTATCAAAGAGTAAAACATCTTCCCAATCCAAAGTCTGCTCGTGGTGGATTTTGGTGGTATCTGGATCCATTTCCTGCATTGATTGTGAAAAACTATCATTCAACGCCTCGTAGGAATTCAGGATTTGTTGTGTGATTTTACCTTTTGCGGGAAGATTGACAATAGAGCTAATCATGGCTGATCTAATGGTAGAGTAATATTGGGGGAATATTTTTGACCATGAAAAAAGAACCCCCAGAACATTTTCAAACAGAATTGATGATTCCTCAGTCCGAGATTCTTGGTATGATAACCATTTCAGGTAATTCGATGCAAGTTTGACCTTATGAATATTGATATTTGACCAAGATGAGTTGCCAGAATTAATATTGAATAGTACTTTTCTTCCCAGCGCATAGGTGACAATTCGTTCCAGGTCATTGGCGGGGAAGAGTGCAACCACCTGTTCCACGGCGAATTGAGCTTGAACAAGATCATCAGAACGAATGAGACGCAGGAAGGCATATCGAACAATGTGTCTGATGCTTTCACTCGAATTTGAATAAATTCGGTTCAAGAGGCGGAAAGCAGCTTGAGAAGGATGTAGACTTTGTGAGTAAACTAATAATATGACCGGTTTCAACGCTTCAATTGAGTAGTCCGAATGGTTCAGGGCTTTTTCAACTTCAGCTTCAGCTTGCTGTTTGTCCTCATCGGTAATCTCCAGATCAACCCAGGTGCCTGGAAGCAGATCAGGTCTTTTGTTGACAGGCTTTATTCTTAAATGAGCATAGTCCAGAAATTCTTCCAATTCCCGATTACCAAGACAATAAGCAGGTTGACGAATGAAATCTTCAAACTGGAGAATATTGCCTTCGAATTGATAAAAAAGTGCCCCAATACGGATTTCGTTTTCCCCGGGCTCAATTCTCAAAGAATGTCGTTTATTCCTATGCTTGAGAATTCGATCTTTTATAACCAGATCATTTTGTGTCCAACCACGCTGAAGAAATACCCAATTTGGGATTTGGATCTCCAAGCCTTCCATAAAAAATGATTTGTATGGTCGTTCATAAAGTGACTCTACAGTGGATTTAAAATGTTCCAGAATAGCGCTACGTTTAAATGTCCCTTTTTCAGTCAGCTCACCTAAATCCTTTTTGAAGTCCCGGTCGACCTGGCGGAAATCAACAATTCTTTCAAACGGAGCTAAAAATGAATTTACAGAATGAATGACATTACCAACATAGTCTCGAACTTTTTGTCGATCTGACCAGATGCTCTTAAGATCTTTGTGTTTCTTGTTCAGCCTGACGAGTGCAGTATTATAGGGCATATGATCGCCGACAATAAAGAGCTGATGGATACTCTCAAAATCTCTGAACATATTTTCGATTTTTTGTGGGGCAATAGTTTGACCCTTAGCATTTTTGTAAATTTCTTTTTTACGATCAATGATTTCGATCTGGCCATTGTCCAGGGACTGGAAGATATCCCCAGTAGTAAACCATCCATCCGGACGTTCATCTGGCTCAGTAGGATTCCAGTAACTGCCTGATACATAGGCGCCCCGGATCCATAACTCTCCATCCTCGACCAGTTTTATTTCCATACCGGGCAGGGGAATACCTACTGAGTTTTCGATATATCCATCGGTGGGCGTCATGGTGATACCACCAGTAGCTTCAGTCATTCCATAACCACTATGCAGGTGTAAATCATAAGCCTGGAAAAACCGAAATATCTCAGGAGGTAAATATCCTGCTGCAGAGAGTCCCCAACGCAAAGCACCACCGGTCACTTCTTTCACTCCCTTAGAAATATTAGAGGACTCATCGTTCACGAGATCAACACTTGCACCAATGGTGTCATAGATGTCCTGCCAGCGTTTAGGAATGCTGATCAGCACAGTAGGTTTGATGGCTTTGAGGTCGCTGAGGAGCGATTGAATTCCTTTTCCGCTGGAGAAAGTATATTCAGCGCCCCAGAATATTGAACCCCACATTTCTAAAAATCTACCAAAAGTGTGAAAGAGGGGCAAAAAGCAAAGAAAACGATCTTCAGTGCCCAGGTTCAGTGCCAGGCTTCGGGCAAATCTTTTGGAAATGATATTCTCATAAGTGAAAACAATACCCTTCGGATACCCTGTTGTGCCTGAAGTATACATGATACTGGCAATATTAGAGAGGGATACAGAAAGTCGTATACCTTCCAACCAATCAAGTGCCTCGGCTGAACCACCTTCATCAATCAACCGCTTATATGATTTCACCATCGGGTTGGTCGTAGCAACACTATTGTAGGTAATGATATGCTTTATCGCTGGTAGCTTGGGAAGGATACTTTCAATGGAACGCAAATGTTGTGAGTCAGAAATGAAAATTCCCTCAATCTCAGCATGGGCGAGGATATACTCGACTTGAGCCGGGGGAGCAGCTGGTTGGATAGGAACATTCACGAAGCCATACGTTAGACAGGCGATATCTGTAATGGCAACTTCCAGACGGTTTTCAGAAAGTATGGCAATACGAGGACTGGTACTGCCCATAAGATCAATGAGTGCTGCTGCCAGGTGGTTGGCAGATTGCTGAACGGCTGACCAGGATTGTTGTTGCCACTGGCGACCCCGCTTGAAATTAAAAAGGGTTTTGTTCCCCAACTGTGCGGCCTTGCGATTAAAGAGATGACCAGGTGTGTATTTGAGTTTCCGCACCAGCTCCATTTCGAGCTGGAACCATTCATTCTGGATGTTACAGGCTTTGATAAGTGAGGTGAAAGCTGGATTCCAGCCTTGCTCTAAAAGGAAGGTCAGACTTCTTTGACTTCCAGTTCCAAGAATATGATCAGCATATTTGAGAAGATTGTTGGACCAGGTTTCCAGGTCCTGAGGTGGTTGAACCTCAAAATCTTTGAAATATTGGACCAGTGCGGTTTCCTGCTGAACAGGGTCTACATCCACATTATCCAAGAGATCATGTAGTGAATCTTTCAACGGTATTTCCTTCTCCTTTAGCCTTTAACATAGGAACGATAATCTTGACTTCCAAATTAATTGCTAGGAGTCATTTGCTGAAGAAGGCAATAATTTTTAAGTGAGCGAATAATTATGGAAAATCATCGCTCCCACCAATAATTGTGATGAATTTTATCCGAAAGAGATTATTATCACAGCATTGTCAATTTTAGTGAATTTGCACGTAAATGGCACAAGATTTGTCTCGCTTACTAGACAATGAAAAATATGATACAATCATCGGATTATTCAGTGACTGGCGTCTCGTTCGCATTTATTGACATGCGGCATCAGGAGAGCAGTGGGAGAACTGAGATCCAACTTTTAGGAGGTATGCATGTCTAATCATGTTGCAGAATTTATGGCCGGTGTCCAAGCTAAGAACCCGGCACAGCCAGAGTTTATCCAGGCAGTGGAGGAGGTTGTTACCTCCTTAATGCCAGTTCTAGATCGACACCCTCATTATCGTGAGGCAAAGGTTTTGGAACGCATCGTTGAACCAGAACGTGTGATAATGTTTCGTGTTCCATGGGTTGATGATTCTGGTACAGTTCAGGTTAACCGTGGTTTCCGGGTAGAGTTTAACAGCGCAATCGGACCATATAAAGGCGGTCTGCGCTTCCACCCAAGTGTTAATCTTGGCATCTTAAAGTTTCTTGGTTTCGAACAAGTTTTCAAAAATGCACTTACAACCCTCCCCATGGGTGGTGGTAAGGGTGGCTCAGATTTTGATCCTAAGGGTAAATCCGATATCGAAGTGATGCGTTTTACACAATCCTTCATGTCCGAACTTTTCCGCCATATTGGACCCAATACAGATGTTCCAGCTGGAGACATTGGTGTTGGTGGTCGTGAGATCGGTTTCATGTTTGGACAGTACAAAAAACTCAAAAATGCGTTTGAGGGTGTTTTAACAGGTAAATCGCTTAACTGGGGTGGAAGTTTAATTAGACCTGAAGCCACCGGTTATGGAACTGTTTATTTTGCTGAAGAAATGCTTAAAACCCGTGGTGATAGTCTCGAAGGTAAGGTTGTGACTATTTCTGGAAGTGGAAACGTTGCTCAGTATGCCACTGAAAAGGTCCTAGACCTCGGTGGAAAACCAGTCACATTTTCAGATTCAGCAGGTACTATTTATGATCCAGCAGGAATTGATAGAGAAAAACTGGCCTGGGTTATGGATCTCAAAAACAATCGTCGTGGACGTATCAAAGAATACACTGCTGAATTTGGTGGTGAGTATTATGAAGGTCAGCGTCCCTGGCATGTCAAATGTGATGTTGCTTTGCCTTGTGCTACTCAAAATGAAGTAAACGAGGAAGAAGCTAATACATTGATCAAGAATGGCTGTTTTGTTGTGGCTGAAGGGGCGAATATGCCTTCCGATCCTGAAGCGATTGAAATTTATCAAGCTGCCAAGATTCTTTATGGTCCAGGAAAAGCTGCTAATGCTGGTGGTGTTGCTGTTTCAGGTCTTGAGATGTCGCAGAACTCTCTGCGTCTTTCATGGACACGTGAAGAAGTAGATGAACGTCTTCATAACATAATGAAGAGCATTCACACCAATGCCATTGATACTGCAAAGCGTTATGGTTTTGACGGTGACTATGTAGCTGGCGCGAACATTGCCGGTTTCTTAAAAGTTGCTGATTCAATGATGGATCAGGGTGTTGTCTAAGCACTCCAATCCTTAAAAGTTCACAAAAAAAGCGCGGTCCACCGCGCTTTTTTTATACCTATCAAAGAACCAATTGGTTTTCGATACTCTTAACTATTGTCAGCAATAAAAAAAACGCGGCCTACACCGCGTTTTTTTATATATAAATGCTTCTAGTAAATCAGAAGTTTGTTAAGCCTCTGTGGGCACTTCCTTGCTGATTTTAGCTTTAAAATTTGTATAAATCTCTTCCAAGCGCTGCCCCTGTTTCTCAATCGCTTCACTTAGTGAAGGAAGATTTTCACCAGGGTAGGAATGCCCCTTGGCGATGGTTTTGCAATATTCAAAACCCCTGGTCATATTGTCATAGAAAGCATGTAGAGAAGGATATTCTTTAGGTCCCATGGTATCTTGAATACGAGTACGAAAGTGATCGACATAGAGCTGAATTTCTTTAGCAAACATATGCGGACGATCGGAAGAAAGCAATTCTTTACCACGGCCATAGATCTGATCTACCAATTCTTCCAGAGAATAATTCCGGGTAAACCATGAGAGATTTGGTCCAGGACAAATAGCCTGTGGCGATCGCTTTGCGGGAACGATTCCCAGACTGATGAGAGCTCCATTACCCAGATGCTCACATAGACATGTTTTGGCTAATACGTTATTGATCGCTGTTTCTTTTTCAGATCCAGGCTCAATAGTCGATTCAATTTCTGCCAGTTTGTGAGTCATATATTCCGAAGAGGCTGTACAAATTGGTAGCTCTGTAAACTCAGTATTGGAAACAAGGAATCCCTTGGGGCATGCTGAACCAGGTTTTCCCTGGAGGTACCGTTTCTTGGACCATTTTTCAGAGCCAGAATCCTTTAAATTGTTGAAAGGAACTCCCAGGGGAGATGCACCACTCAAATAGAGACTGTCATCAGTAGAATTCATGAGCTGCATACGTGTTACTGTATCAATGGGCGTGGCTTCCGGTACCAACAGAAAAGGACTGGCCCATCCAGTGCGATCCATACCAAAATCTTTTTCTAATCTCTGGGCCTCACCATTATTACCAATGCCACCCTGAACAGTAATCTCAGGGTGATGTTCAAGGTTCTCCGGGTAGCTCCACCCCATTTTATCGTAGAAGCGTTTGATAATAGGCTGGAATTGTGTGCCTAATTCAGCACGTTTATCCTTGAAATCCTGGAGTAGGATAGGTAATAAATGACCTGGAGATGCAAAGGCGTGACCTCCACAATTCAATCCAGATTCAATTCTAAATTCTGATATTTCCAAGCCCTTCTTCGCCATATAGCGACCTTGAATCATGGCGGATCTAAAATCACTGACTTTCAGGATGATCTTCTTCTTAATCTCACCTTGCTGGTCACGATAAAAATCTTGATACTTTGTCATGTAACCATACAAACTTTGATTGATTCCAGCAGAAAAAACCATAGCTGAATCAAGCTTGCTTTTCGCAAACCCTCGTAGGGCAGCTTTTGCATCTGAAAAACCTTCACCCATGGGTTTGCCATGTTTATCCATATCAATACGATCCACTTTGACCATAATATTGACATCGATTCCACCTGGTTGCATTCTATGCGATAACTCTTTGGAAATCTTATCGCGTAATTCGCCTGGTTTTGTGGCCATGAGATCGTGATAAGCCTTTTTAAGCGTACTTGTATCAGGCAGCAGTTCGAAGTAGCGAGTTTTTTCATTTTTCTCAAAAAATGGGAGAGAACGGACGTGATCCATCTTCATCTCAACGATATCATGGACCATGTCCAAATAGGCTGTAATGCGCTTGGCACGACCATCCTCTTCACGGGCAGAGATACGTTCAAACGGTAAATCATATTTTGAGGTGTAAAATTTCCTTAAACGTTCCAACAAAATATCATCAATAATAGATATGACTGAAGTGATTCCTAAATGGGCCAGGCGTATAGGTGTGTCGATTGAATGGCCAGTTCCCATTACGGGTATATGAAAATTATGTGTTGTATCTGTCACTAAAGGACCTCACAAATATGTTTAGCTAACTATTTCAGTACCACACCCTTATGGCGAAAAATATACCAGGTATGGGTCTGCTCAATACTAACCACGATATACACGATTTCAATAAAAGAATCCACCGTGAATCCTAACAATCCGGCAACTCTAAAATCAATTAGAGATGAAGGAAAATAAAAAGCCCTGTTCAAAGAACCGGGCTTTTTATTAGAAAAATGCTAATACAGTTTAGAAAAAGTATCTAATTCCGAAGCCACCACCAAAACTAAAACCACCACCGCCAAGGATTTTCAGCGTAGGAGTACTTTCGATGAAAATATCTACAGGATATGATGAAAGATAGTAACTGATTCCAATCACACCGCGAACACCTAGATCAAACTCTGTCGTTTCTTCAAGATCATCGTTTAAGTCTGTGTGAGTTCCCAGGGTCATGCCGGCTCCGTAATATACTGGGGTAGCATTGTCTGTGATCTTTAGCAGATCTGGCATATCAAATAAGTAATCGGCCGCCAGTGCGCTTCCAAAATTCCAATGAACAGCTATGGCATTCGTACCATTCATCCAGTATTTCCCGGTTAGTCCATCAGTCGACAAGCCAATTCCGATACCAGAATTTTGTCCAAATGCAGCGGTTGCAATCAGCAAAACAGTGAATAATGAAATAAGACTTTTGCGCATGTTAACATCTCCTCCTTGGTTGGCTTCAAACATAAAATATTTTAGAGAATACTCAATGCAGAAGTTATCAACCTTCTGCCTCGGATATACCACAACCAGGTCTCCAGATATGTCCTTCACCCTTCACCCCGTCAACTTGAATAATAAAGGGCTGTTCAAAATGAAAGTGTTTGAGGTAGGTCGTTTCGTTAGTGCACTCTTGATTTTTGAACCAATCCAGATTCATATTTTCTTTTAATTGTCGAGGGGGTATCGTAAAGTAGCTGATCCCCAGAGATGTGATATTTTGAAAAAAGTGGCTTCCAAAGGATGGTTCCACGTATAAATCAGGTAAACCCACCTCCACAATGGATCTAGCGTTGGAAATAAAATTCCATGTAACCGGGATTCCCAATAGGGGGTCTGCTGTTCCCCAGCGTCCCGGACCCACTAATAAATAGGGTTTCTCAGAACTGAATTCCCGATTCATGTCGCGTATTTCCTGAGCGATTTGTTGACTTTTTAAAATGTCAAACTTATCAATGTCGATATACACTAAATCATGAATCTCGATATTGTCACCGTTGCCAAGGCAGATCTCACTTTTAAATAGTTCATCCTTTTTCTCAGCATGAGTGACGTCAACCACATGGGGACGTTCAAATGTGACCATGGGTCTAATCTGTAGAATGGACAATTCAGCTGGATCCCCAGATTTTTTCGGAAGATTTACAGCAAACTCCATTTCCACTTCACAGCCCATACCTAACTTACCAAATTCCATTAAATCACTGAGCATATCAGCAAGGGGGAAAGATTTCCACTTCAAGATGTTGGAAAAGGTGATAATGCGGGGGCCTTGCTCAAACAGGGATTCACGAAATCGTCTATCCTGGAATGAATACACGCTAGCTATGTGATCAAGGCTCCCATGCTCCTCAGCAACTTTTAGATCGAGTTGAACCAGATTCGAACTTTCACCATTCTCCAGAGGTAATTCACAGTGCGTTGTATCCAGGGCGTAAAAGTGATTCTGACTATTCTTAAGAATAGATTTCTCATCAAAAAATTGGGGAAAAACGTTGGGTCTCCTGGGACTGAATTTAAGTGCTTTTTCACCATTCACGACGGTACGACCCAGACCCAAAGCCATTGTGGCCATACCCTCTTCTCGTTTCATGGCACCCTGTGGATAGTAGTTAAGAGTTTGCAGCACACCAGAAAAGCTGGGGTAATAATAGTCATCATGCTTGCGACCGCTGAGGTGTTGAATCACCACGGCCATTTTTTCGTCCTCCGGGCGGTTACCGGTTGATTTAAGGTAGGCGATAGCCTCTCGGTGGAATCCTGAAGCGTAAACAAGTTTGATAGCTTCCAGAAGTTGAAATACACGTGTGTCCAGGGCCGGAGCACAATTAGGAAGCATATACGTGCTATATATTCCAGCAAAAGGCTGGAAGAGTGAATCCTCTAACAAACTTGATGATCTTACCGCCAGGGGACCTGCATGGTGTCCCAGATAGGAATGTAGTTGGTCAGCGAAGTTTCCCGGGAATACAGCTTTTCGAAATAGTTCATCTATCTCTTCATTGGTTCCAACTTCAAGAGCTTTTACACTCAATTTATTGATATCCAGAAATCGATCGTAAATATCGGTTGCCACGACCGCAAATTGTGGGACATCGACCACCAGGTCTGAGTATTTCTGTGAAAAATCAAATCGGCGTTTGTGGGCCGTGAGAAATGCCAGACCTCTTGCTTTGCCACCAATTGACCCTCCACCAATACGCACGGCTGCAATCGTCGGGTCGTAGGTGTCGATATCAAAGTATCCAACATTGTCAAAATGCTGAAGGACGAGTTGTCGTTCGATTGCATCCAGGAGAATCTTGCGAAAGTCTTCAGGGTTTTCAAAATCTTCAATATTAACAGGTTTAAGAAAGTCAGCCAGATCGAAGTAACCGCGAACTGCCAACCAATTTGAGAAATGATCCCGACGTGCATGATATTCGATACTTTGAATGGGAACTGACTCCAGTGCAGCTTTGAGAGCATTCAAATGACGGATTTTTGTTATGGTTTTACCTTCGCGAGTACTGAATACCAGATCACCAAAACCACAATGCTTGATGACAAAATCCTGCAGGCTCTTAAGAAGTTGAGGTGAGTATTTTGCAATGAAGTAAGCCCCTAATTTCTTGGCAGTTTCTTCATTGCTACCTTCCATGGATTGCATGATAATGGGCATGCTGGGATTTTTTTTCAGAACAATTTTTATAAACGCGGCTCCGGCCTTAGGATCAAGTTTCCCCTTCCTGGGATATCTCACATCAGAGATTACAGCGAGAAGATTATTTTTGTACAGCTTGTACAACTCATTGGCTTCCTCAAAAGTGGATGCCAGCAGGATCTTTGGTCTAGAACGCATCCTGAACAGACGAAGCTCATCGGTGTACTCATGCTTCATCAATTTCTGAGTGGTATTGATTATCACGCTGTATAACATGGGCAAAAAAATGGAATAATATTTTGGTGAGTCTTCCACCACAATGATGGCTCTGGCGCCACCCTTAAGAATGTCTCGTGGTGCATTCATGTGGTCTTCGATATACTTTACAATCGTGGTGAAGATATTCGAGTCCCCATGCCAGATAAAGGTCTTATCAATACCGTCAAGGTTAGCAACCCTCTGTGTAGCCCAAGTATATTCGCGACGATTTGAAGCCAGCATAATCACGGGAATGGATTCATGTTTCTTTTTAATCTTTCGCCCAAGCTCAAAAGGGTTCATATCTGAGATTCGAGTCATGGTTATAACCAGGTCATAATGTCTGGCTCGTAATCTTCTAAGAGCGTGATCGCCAGTAGACACTCTGGTAATCCGGGGAGCACTACTCAGGTTCATATCCTGGTACTCAGTGAAAATCATTTCACCAATACGCCCATCCTCTTCTAATTTGAAAGCGTCATAAAGGCTGGAGATCAATAAAATTTCATGAACCCGATGCTGCATCATGTCCCTGAAACCGGGGCGTTGTTTAAGTGTGAGAACCTGTTTAAACATGGCTTAAAATAGTTGAGATATCCTTATTAAAAATGCTCATTTGAATAATCCTATGCTAGAGATTCATTTTATAGAAGCAATGTGGCTTTCTCATGAGTATGCTTGTAGTAGGAATTCGACTTGCTCTATCGTAATCTGAANGCGTAAGATTTTCCACAAATAAAGTAATAAACAGATTTGTCCAGGGGAAATAGCAATATCAATTTTGTGAGCTAGGGACACTTGGCACACTGTTTGTCTTTATTATTTTGTATCAAAAACATGGGGGTTGGGACTGGGAGTTGGCTATGAATTTTGGGATTCTGCATGAAAGTCGCTTGAACGAAAAGCGAGTCTGTTTAACACCCAGGGGGGCAACATCTCTTATAAAGAGAGGACATAGTGTCTTTGTTGAATCCGGTGCTGGTGTAGCAAGTGGCTTCACTGACCAGGCTTATACAAATAAAGGCGCTCAAATTGTATTCAGTTCGGAAGAAATTTACGGTCGGTCTGATATCCTCCTAAAACTTCTACCAGTGAATGAAGAGTGTCTTGATCAAATGCTTGATGGTCAGACTGTCCTCACCTTCCAGCACCTATCAGTTAGTTCCCCGGGGGTTTTTAAGAGTTTAACCGAGAAAAAAATCACCTTGATAGGTATGGAAATCATGGAAGAGCAGGATGGCTCAAGGCCAATTTTGACTATCATGAGCGAATTAGCTGGCCAAATGGCACCTATCATCGCTGGAAACTATCTTGGACGTGACCCCATGGGAAGAGGGGTCCTCCTGGGAAGTGTCCCTGGTGTCGCTCCTGCGTCCGTTGTCATCATTGGTGCAGGAATGGTGGGCGCCAGTGCCGCTCAGGCTTTTGTTGGTCTGGGAGCACAGGTTCATGTCCTTGATAAGAATATTGATCAATTACGCATTGTTAAAAATAGGCTGGGTGAGCGGATTACAACATTATATGCAAACCAAACCGCAGTCGAGAAAATGATTTCTTCAGCTGATGTCGTCGTAACATCTATTCTTGAAAGAGGCGCACCAACTCCTCAGATAATCACACGAGCGATGGTTAAAAAAATGAAGCATTTATCTGTTCTCATCGATTATTCCATTGATGAAGGTGGAGCAAGTGAGACATCGAGACCTACCTTAATTTCGGATCCTGTGTATGTGGATGAAGGCGTTATTCACTATTGTGTTCCCAATATTACATCAGGAATCAACAGGACCACTTCCATTGCACTTTCTAATGTTTTATCAAAATATCTGATTCAGATAGCAGAGATGGGCATCCACAGGGCGATGAAAGATTCACATGTGCTCAAAAAGGGCTTATACACTCTTGAGGGCCGCAATATGCAGCCCGTTCTTAATCGTCAGTTCGGAATAAAGATATAATGACCTGGACAGATAATTATCGCTCTCGTATAGGAACTCCTGAGGAGGCCATGAGCCTCATCAAATCCAGGGATTCTGTTTATTTGCATGCCGGGGCAGCCACGCCTCAGATTTTTGTAGATGCCTTTAGTAAACGTGTGATGGAACTTGAGGATGTAACCATTAGCCACATACTGTCACTCGGTGATGCGAAATATGTTACTCCTGAAATGGAAGGACATGTCCGACTTAATTCATTATTTACAGGGACGAATGTAAGAGAAGCAGTTAACGCTGGCAGGGCTGACTGGACACCTATTTTTCTGTCCGAAATACCTGGGTTGTTTAAAAATGGTCACATCCCTGTGGATGTTGCACTAATTCATGTGAGCCCACCAGACACCCACGGTTTTTGCAGTTTTGGTGTCAGTACGGATACGACCATTGCTGCCTGTAAGCGGGCAAAAATTATTGTTGCCATGGTGAACCAACAGATGCCCCGGGTGCATGGCGACAATTTTATCCATGCCTCAAAGCTAGATTTTATCGTTGAGGCAAATGAGCCATTATTTCAAGCAGCCAAAGTCGAATTGTCCGACCGGCACATGTTGATAGGGAAATATATTGCCAGTCTTATAGAAGATGGTTCGACCCTACAAATGGGTATCGGGGCGATTCCGGATGCAACACTCTTTTATCTCAAAGAGAAGCGGAACCTGGGTATTCATACAGAGATGTTCAGTGATGGTGTTGTAGAGTTGGTTGAATCCGGTGTGATTAATGGTGAAGAAAAAACCCTGCATCCCGGAAAAGTGGTCTCAAGCATCGTTATGGGATCCCAGCATGTTTACGATTTTATCCACGAGAACCCCTTTATGGAATTTCATCCCACAGATTATGTGAATGATCCTTATATCATCGCCCAGAATAATAAAATGGTGGCAATTAATTCTTCGATTGAGATTGATTTAACTGGTCAGGTTTGTTCTGATTCCATGGGGCGCACAAATTTTTCAGGAATCGGTGGCCAGGTTGATTTTATGCGAGGTGCTTCCCGAAGTGTTGGTGGGAGACCCATTATCGCCATGCCATCAACTGCTAAACAGGGGACACAATCCCGCATTGTCTTGGATTTGAAACCTGGTGCAGCAGTAACTACCAGCAGGGGAGATGTGCATTATATAGTTACTGAGTTTGGTATTGCCCATCTTCATGGAAAAACACTAAGAGAAAGAGCCAAGGCTCTGATAGCAATAGCTCATCCAGATTTTCGCGAGGAATTGGAGCGACAATCATTTGAGAGCAAACTTTTACATTGAAAAATATGAATCTTAGGAGGTTCTGAATATGGCTAAAGCCCGTGGACTCGTTGCAGTCAACATCGAGGAATGTAAGGGATGCAATCTATGTGTCGTTGCATGTCCAGTTGATGTGCTCCACTTAGCAGATAGTTTTAATACTCATGGTTATAGTCCGGCCGAATATGATGGGGAAGGCTGTACAGGCTGCGGTGTTTGTTACTATGCCTGTCCAGAGCCTGGAGCTATTACTGTTTTTAAAAATTGGGCTGAAGCTCAAGAAGCCTATATATGTCAGACTAAAAATGTACCTAGCCGTCTGACAGTTACAGATGCTGTGAAAGGACTGGCAGAGTGTGAAGCCTGCGGTCAGCAAGTTGTCCTTAGTAATTTTAGAAGCTTAAGTTTTGCGGAGTAGAGTATGGCCAAGCAATTTGTAAAAGGAAATGAAGCGATTGTCAAGGGAGCCATTCTGGCTGGTTGTCGCGCTTATTATGGATATCCAATTACTCCAGCGAGTGAAATTGCCCATGCTGCAGCACAGTTTATGCCGCTGGTAGGTGGGACCTTTCTTCAAGCTGAGAGCGAAATAGCAGCTATTAACATGGTTTATGGCGCTGCTGGCACAGGAATTCGTGCCATGACTGCCAGCTCCAGCCCTGGATTTAGCCTTAAACAGGAGGGCTTGTCGTATCTGGCGGGTGCTGAACTACCCTGTGTAGTAGTGGATATCACACGCGGGGGTCCCGGTCTTGGAAATATTGCACCAGAACAGGCTGATTATCATCAGGTTGTAAAGGGTGGCGGACATGGAAACTACAAGAATATTGTGTTGGCTCCAAATTCTGCTCAGGAAATGTGCGATCTGACCATGCTGGCTTTTGATCTGGCTGACAAGTATCGTAATCCTGCAGTGGTTCTGGCTGATGGGTTCATCGGACAAATGATGGAGCCGGTGGATTTTCCCGAACCGGTGACTGAATTTGCCGAAAAGACCTGGGCAGTCAGGGGAGTGGACCGTGACCGTATGAATCTGGTCAGTTCCATCGAACTTGACCCAGATGACCTGGAGCGTCACAACCAGAAATTGCAGCAAAAATACGAGATCATTACCAATAATGACACCCGCTATGAAGAGTACAAACTTGATGATGCTGAGTTTGTCGTCGTTGGTTATGGCATTGTATCCAGATTGGTACACACTGCCGTCAATCAATTGCGGGATGAAGGTGTTAAAGTCGGCATGTTACGACCGATTACCTTGATGCCCTATCCGACCAAACGATTAAGTGAATTGGCAGCCCTTGACCGGGTCAAAGCCTTTAGTGTTATCGAATTAAGTAATGGACAGATGGTGGATGATGTACGCCTGGCGGTGAATGGTGCTAAGCCAGTAGAATTTTACGGTCGTATGGGTGGAAACGTGCCATCCATTAAAGAATTGGTTCACGAGATCAAACGGATGATGAGGGTATTATGAGTGTCAAAATCTTAGGAAAATCAAAAGGCTTTTACGATACCTACGAGCGTCGCCCGGGAAGCAATAAGGAACAAACCCACTATTGTCCTGGCTGTGGCCATGGTATCCTGCATAAAATGATCGCCGAAGCCCTGGTAGATTTTGAGGTAGCAGAAAATATGGTCTTCATCAGCCCAGTAGGCTGCAGTGTGTTTGCTTATTACTATTTTAATGCCGGAAATATTCAGGCTGCTCATGGCCGTGCCCCAGCTGTGGCTACTGGTGTAAAACGGGCTCTGCCTGAGTCCATCGTCATCTCCTATCAGGGTGATGGTGATCTGGCAGCCATTGGAGGAAATGAGATCCTGCATGCAGCCAACCGGGGCGAGTCCATGACGGTCTTCTTTGTGAACAATGCCATTTATGGTATGACAGGCGGTCAGATGGCCCCTACGACCCTGATTGGACAAAAGACCACCACAACACCTTATGGCCGGACCCTGCAGAATGAGGGCTATCCCATCAAGATGGCCGAAATTATTGCCAGTTTGGAATCACCTGTTTATGTGGAAAGAGTTATGCTGGCTGATGTTCGCTCCAAGAACGCTGCTCGCAAAGCCGTACGCAAAGGCATCAGGAATCAGATCGAGAAAAAGGGTTTTTCCTTTATTGAAGTCCTTTCGACTTGTCCGACTGGCTGGAAGATGACCGCCCCTCAATCCGAGGAATGGATCAAAACCACCCTGGTTGAGAACTTCCCACTGGGTGTGTATAAGGATATTGCAGATCAGGTTGAACCGCTGGATCTGAGCTCAAATTTGGCACCCACTGAAAGAGTGCCCAAATTGATCGGCCTGGAGCAGGACAAAATGGAATTTGATACTGCTGCAATGAAGATTGCTCCGCAGATAGATCAGGAGATCAAGATTGCCGGGTTTGGTGGACAGGGCGTTCTCTCTCTAGGAGTCTGGTTGAGTGAGATCGGAATGCGTGAGGACCTGCAGGTCAGTTGGATTCCCTCCTATGGACCTGAAATGCGTGGTGGGACGGCAAACTGTCATGTGAAGTTATCCAGAAACAATATCGGTTCACCTCTGGTGACCCATCCCACAGTTTTGGTAGCCATGAATCGGCCTTCCCTGGAAAAATTTGAAGGTGATGTGGTGGATGGGGGAGCCATTGTCTGGGATAGTTCCTTGATCGATGTTGAGCCCCAACGCAAAGATATCAGGAATATTCCTGTACCAGCCACTAAGATCGCGAAGGACCTGGGGAATAGTAGAGTCTCAAATGTGGTTCTTCTCGGGGTGATGGCAGGCTTCTCCGATTTTCTCGATCCTTTGGTGGTTCAGCGAGTTCTACCGCTTATCTTTAAGAAGAAACATCTTTTGGAGATCAACCTGATCGCATTCCAAAAGGGTCTGGAACTGGGGAGGGAACTCTCAGACTGATATTCCTCCTCAAAATTTGGAGGTCATAAAATGAAGTATTCAAAAATTTTAGTGCCAACTGATTTTTCGGAATCTGCGAAATATGCTCTGCCCTTCGCAGTTGATCTGGCACAAAAGTATCAGGCCAGCTTGCATGTTTTACACATCGTGGAGCCTATCGTTGCACCTGTTGATTTCGCCTGGGGGACCTATAGTTACCCTGATATCGAAAAGCAGCTGAGTGGATATGTTGACGAGTCTCTGACCAAGATAATGGCTGAACAAATTCCTCCCGAAATCAAGAGTAAATCCACAAGCCTGCATGGCAAACCCTGGCGTGAAATAGTCGCTTTCGCAAAGGCAGAGGGCATGGATCTCATCGTGATGGCTACTCATGGCCTGAGCGGATTCAGTCATGCTATTTATGGTTCTACTGCTGAAAAAGTTGTCCGGAAAGCCCATTGTCCGGTATTGATAATTCGTCACCCCGATGTAAAATTCGAGATGCCATAGATCGCTCTGACGTCTCGTTGCGAATTGAACGATATTAATCCACCTCAACGTCCACTTTAAGTGTGAAACATTGATATTATTACATCAAGGTGCTTGATGAGATACTCTTTAACCGCTGATACATAGATAGTTAGATGCAATAGTCTCGATAGTGACCTCCACAATTGGGTACCATATCATACCTAACTAAGAACGTGCCTATGTTTCGATAATTGGCAAATCTTTTAGTATTCACTCCCCTTTATTCTATCTTCTCAGCTTATGAATGATGCCGACAAAAACGATCAAACATATGATCTGATATCAAGTCTGGAGCATATCTATCAGCTCAAGGCTATTCCAAGATCGGGATGGTTACAATCTGGAATTGCTGAAAGTGGTGTTGAATCGATTGCTGCCCATAGTTATGGGATGTCAATTCTCATTCTTCACCTTCGAACTGTTTTACTGTCAAATGGTGTGAATGTTGAAAGAGCATTGAGTATGGCTTTGGTACATGATATTGCAGAGTCCATCGTTGGTGATCTAACTCCACATGATGGTGTTCCAGAAGCGACAAAATATGCCGCCGAAGCATCTGCAATAAATCAGATTGTGAACGGGGTTCAGGAAGGTGATTACTTCCTTGATCTTTGGGAAGATTTTGAGGCTGTTAAATCTCCTGAGGCAAAAGTAGTCAAGCGAATTGACAAATTGGATATGCTGATTCAAGCCTATCTTTATGAAAAGAAATACAAAATGAGACTCGATTCTTTCTGGGAAAATATGAACGAAATGTTCAAAGGGAGCGAATCAGAGTCGATTTACACATATATACGGACAAATCGATTTGAATTTAAAGGGAATGAAGCATGAGGACGTTTGTTTTTGGAAAACTAATATTATTGGCTCTGTTAATTATCAGTCCGGTGATGGCAGAGGAGCATATCAGCATCAGCGAGCAGACTGCCAGCGGAGAAATAGTTAGCCATGAAGGTGATATTCATCAGGAGGCTGAAGCTGCACATCATGGTGGTTTGCCACCGGTCTGGTTGGTCGCCCCATTTATCATTTTATTAATCATGATTGCTACAGGTCCTCTCTTTTATCCCCACTTGTGGGAACATCACTATCCAAAATTTGCCATGGCCCTGGGGGCTTTTGTGGCCGTCTATTATGGATTTCTGATGGATCATGGGGTACTCAGTCTCATGCATACACTTGAGGAGTACATATCCTTTATCGCTCTGCTAACAGCCCTCTTTGTGGCTTCAGGTGGGATTCTGGTCAAATTTAATGCTGCAGGGAAGCCCTGGGTGAATGGACTCATTTTATTGGGGGGAGCCATACTCTCCAATTTTATCGGTACTACAGGTGCCTCTATGCTGTTAATTCGACCCTTTATGCGTTTGAACGAGGGACGGCTGAAACCATACCACGTCATTTTCTTTATATTTGTTGTAAGTAATATTGGTGGTGGTCTTACACCGATTGGAGACCCTCCGCTATTCTTAGGTTTTCTTAAGGGTGTGCCCTTCTTCTGGGTGATTGGTCATGTATGGCATATCTGGCTGGTTACTACTTTGGCCGTGATCGGTGTGTTTATGGCATTTGACATGAGGACCCCTGCCAGCAGTATTGTACCTAAAGAGGGTAGGACAGTAGAAATTCACGGCAGTAAGAACTTTATCTATCTGGGAATTGTCATCATTTCAGTGTTTATGGATCCAGCGGTGATTAATGGATTCCCAAGCTTACAGAAAATGTTCCATGTCCCCTTTGGCATTAGAGAAATCATTATGTTTAGCGTCGCTTTCCTTGCTTATAAGACGGGTGACAAAGAAGCTTTAAGGGGGAATGAATTCAATTTTGAACCGATTAAGGAAGTTGCCTATCTATTTATCGGTATCTTTGCTACAATGATTCCGGCACTTCAGCTTATTGGGTCTTATGCCAGAGATCATGCGGCTGAATTTACAGTATCTCGTTTCTACTGGTTCACAGGGTCACTTTCTGGTGTTTTGGACAATGCACCGACCTATTTGAATTTTCTAGCTGGATCTCTAGGCAAATTCGGTCTGGATATTGGCTCGATCAACGATGTACAGCATTTTGCAGCAGGTGTTGATTCACCGGTAGCCGGAGATTCGAACTCCATAGTTTATCTCATGGCCATTTCAGTGGCTGCCGTATTCTTCGGTGCTATGACTTATATTGGGAATGCGCCCAATTTTATGGTGAAAAATATTGCCGAACAGGCTGGAGTGGATGTGCCCAGTTTCCTGGGATATGTATTCAAATATTCAATACCAATCCTGCTGCCGATCTTTTTTGTCGTTTGGTGGGTCTTTTTTAATCTTTAAAAAAAAATAGCAGGAGAAATATAATGAGCAGAACCATAAAACAGGCCATGGACGCTAAGCAAAAGGGCTTCTTAATCAAAAATTCCATCTTTCTTCCATTTCATCTGGAACTTTTGAGCGTTTGGATTGGCAAAGATATGTCTCTCGTGTCAAAACCTGATGTAATTACGGATTTTAGTGATAAAAAGGGAGACCTACATATCAGGGAAGGTGAGAATTACACAAACCTGATCTTTGTCAACCATAAAGAGCTAAAGCGGGAATATGGGAATTATAAAGGACATATCATTCTTTTTTGCACAGAAAAAGGGGATGATATCTTTGATAAGACCCGTCGACATTACATCAAATTATCCTTCCATGATGATACCAATAATGTTTACATGGAGTTAATTGACGATCCCTTTGAACTGTAGGTAAAGTGTAAATCCAGAACATGGAGCAAGTTGAAATAATCAGTGCGATGGTAACGGGTTACCTGTTATTATCCGGAATTCTCCTAAAATATTCAGGAAAATTCATTTCGGCCAGCCGACAACACCAATTAGCATTTGTAACAATCATTTTGCTGGTTGTTGGCCTACTCCCACAGCTAAAGCTGCCCATGGTTGCCCCTGGGGTTATCTTTCATCTTGGGATGATGCTTTTTGCACTGCACCTGAGTGCTTACTATTCAGGGACTTCAAAAAATTCAGCTCACATGTATTCAATAATTCTGTTTTTGGCTGCAGTAGTGTTGGCTCCGCTCTCACATTCATTGTTTCTCGATTGGAGTTTAGCCAGATTTCTGATTATGGGTGGAAGCATGTTGCTCATACTGGAACTTGAAAGAACTGTCACTGATAACTCATACTCCCTCAGCACGGTAGAGAAAAATCTACTCTGGGTCTGGTTTATCTCGGCTATTATGGGTCTTTGGGAGCCTCAGGTTCAACTTCTTCCTGATCTATTCTTCCTGGTTATCCTTGTTGTTCATCTTGAAAAACGTTGGCCCCGTTTAAGTGTTCCTGCGCCCCTTATTGCTCTTTATGGCATGCTCATCGTATGGTATGGTCATTATACATTATCAGGTATTCCAGGGCATATTCTCGATATTTCAAACGTATTTCCACCTTCACGTACCCAGTTGATGCTCATTCTTGCGACGATGATTGGCTTGTTGGTATTTGGACTCCGTAGCAGGAGTATTACCAAACAATTTCTGTATCTATTCCTGGCTCAGGAAACCTTGTTACTGGGAACTGGGTTTGAAAATTTCTTCCTGCCATCTCAAGAGTTGATAGGATTGCAGAGAATTCTTTTATTCGTCTCCTTAATAGGTCTGTTTGTGATGATTGAATCCAGAGAAAATGAGGGTCTGGACAAAGCGGGTTTAAGTGGACTGGTATTGGAGCGTCCACGATTCACAAGTAGTGTTATACTGGTCTCCGTATTTTTTGCGTGCTATCCATTGGTCTATATTGCCGGAGATTCCTGGGTAGTAACTGGTATGCTCATTGGTATCGTCGTTGCGGGTGTGGGATGGACAGCGAATCTCATACGAATTCTTTTCACAAGAGTAGAGCGTGAGTATCGGATACTCAGACCGTCTCTATCCATATGGTCTACGGTAGTATTCACTATCTTATGGGCAGCGGTTGTCCTGCTGGAAATTGTCAGTAGAAATATTCTCAGCTGACGAATTGAAACAAAATAGGGGTAATTAAAAATGAGACTCACCAAAATATATACACGCTCAGGTGATCAAGGAAAGACTCGTCTGGCAAATGGAGATGAAGTCTCAAAGGACTCACTGAGAGTAAGCGCATATGGTGATGTGGATGAACTAAATAGCATCATCGGGCTGGTGCTTACCCAGGATCCAGATATAAAACTTGTCCAGATTCTTTCACATATCCAACATACTTTATTTGACCTGGGAGGTGAGCTGGCCTCTGCTGGAATGATTACTGACTTAGTTACACAGCAGCATATTCTTGATCTGGAACAACACATCGATGACTTGAATGTTGAACTCCCGGCTCTTGAAGAATTTATCCTACCTGGTGGTACAAAATCCGCAGCAACGCTCCATTTGGCTCGCACGGTATGTCGTAGGGCTGAACGCGTAATAATTGCACTTGCTCAAAGCGATGATGTTGCGCCTGAAATCATCAAATATATGAACCGTCTCTCTGATTTATTATTTGTTATGGCCCGTTTTGAAAATCATCGCAGCGGTAACCAGGAAGTCTACTGGAAAAACCCCAAAAAAAAGTAGGGTTAGTCATTCCGTTTGGAAACGACATGTTGAGCATTTACTTCGAATCGTGAAACTTAGAGAATTGTTAGCTCAGACTTCAGGATGTAAGCATGACCTATTATTTCATCATCAATAAAATGTGATATCGATTGAAATCTTGAATCAAGATAGGCTTTGTCTGTAGAGACCATCGCAACAGCTATTGCAGCATGTTGCCATTTATCCAGATAGTCAAACTCTGAAACTGAAACATTATAGCGGGAACGTAGTCTATCCTTTAAGCTTTTGACCACACTGCGTTTTTGCTTCAAACTCTGTGCAGCCGGCAGGTGTAATTCAATCTGCAATATGCCAGTGAGTAACATCTAAGCGCCTAATCCTGGTTGTCTAAAGTCTGTGTTTAAACAGGCTGATTTCCTTAATGATGTGGGGATGAATGCTGGGATTGGCTGCAATGATATGTCCTGTAGATAAATCCAGATCCTCTCCCAGAGGTCCTGAAACTAGTCCACCAGCCTCTTTGACCAACAATGCTCCTGCTGCGATATCCCATGGCTTTAGACTGAATTCCCACAGCCCATCTAATCTACCACAGGCCAGCCAGGCCAGGTCAATGGCAGCTGCCCCAGCCCGTCTCAGTCCCTGAGTTTTACCATAAATTGAAGCCCATAACTCCATATTAAGTTTGAAATAATCATCATTGAAATATGAGAATCCTGTAGCCATTAAAGATTTGCCCAATTCGTGAGTCTTACTCACGGAAATCGGTTCTCCATTCAAAAAAGCACCTCGATCCCTGCCAGCAGTAAAGAGTTCATGGCGGTTTGGATCGAAGACAGCTGCTGCAAAGAGTTCGTTTTCAAACTGTATTCCGATGGATACGGCAAATACTGGAAATCCATGTACAAAATTGGTGGTTCCATCGAGGGGATCAATAATCCACTTATAGGGGGACTGGTTTGGGGTAGATGCACCACCTTCTTCAGCCAAAATCTCATGCTCAGGATAGAGTCGATTGATCTCTGATACGATATAGTTTTCTGAAGCTTGATCCACCTCAGTTACCATATCACGGGCACTCTTATAGGAAATTTGCCTTTCATGAGAGTTCAACTCGAGGATGATCTCACCTGCAGACTTGGCAATAGTGCCTGCGTCTTTAATGAGTTGGTCTAAATTATTATCCATATCAATCAAAGCACATGAGGTGAAATCAACGCCAGAGGCGGACCATGTCGAAGCCTGGGAAAGGAGGACATTTCGAGAGCACTTCGACGGGGCTCAGCAGCCACCTCAATGTCCTGAATTTATTTATACGGGACATGCTCTTGATCAAAATATTCATTGGTCATGGTCTTCAGTTTTCTGGATAAAAGAATAATCGCTAACAGGTTGGGTAGTGTCATGAAGCCCAGAGCTGCATCTCCAAATTTCCAGACTGCATCCAGACCAGCAATTCCTCCTAAGAAGACGAAGAAGACATAGACGCTGCGATAGGGTAGAATGGCTTTGGGTCCAAACAGGTATTCTGTAGACCGATCACCATAAAATGACCAACTGATGGCTGTCGAAAGTGCAAAGAGCAGGATTGAAATGGTAATAATTTTATCACCCCAACCGATCATCCAGCTCAGGCCTTCTTTAAATGCAAAGGAAGTTAATAAACTGCTATTTAAGAGCTCACGGCCCTCGAAAACTCCTGAAGCTACAATGGAATCTGCCAGGGTTGCATCTTGAACACTGATTCGGACAAAAAATTCAGTGTGTTCCCAGGCGCCGGTGGAGATGATAGCCAGTCCTGTTAAGGTACAGATAAGGATAGTGTCAATAAAAGGCCCTAGCATAGCCACAGCACCCTCTCGCACCGGTTGATTCGTCTTGGCAGTGGAATGGGCAATAGCTGCACTTCCCTGACCGGCTTCATTGGAGTACAATCCTCTTTTAATACCATGGAGCATAACCAAAAGCACACCACCGCCAACACCACCTGCCATAGCCGGTGGATTAATGGCCATTTTGAAGATCAAGCCAAATGAGTTTGCGATTTGATCAAAATGTGAGAGTAGAATTAGTAGCGCAGCAAAAATATAAACTCCAGCCATAATGGGAGCGAGATATCCAGTCACTTTACCAATACGCTTGATTCCACCGATTATTACTAGACCCACCAGCGTGGCCATGATCAAACCGTTAATTATTTGCTGAACGGAAACTTCAAATCCCTCAAAAACTAAATGCTTAAGTGTAAGCCAGTGTGTTGAACCGACCACTTGTGATACTTCAGAGTAAATCTGATCGGAGACGGTGAATGACTGGATGGCGTTTCCAGTCGCCATGGAACAGATGATGGTGAAGGCGGCAAATGCCACAGCGAGCCATCTCCAATTTTTACCCAGACCGTTTTCAATCGTATACATGGGACCACCAGCGGTATCTCCATTGATGTCCATCTCTCTATACTTTAAAGCAAGCGTACTTTCAGCAAATTTTAAAGTGGTTCCAAAAAAGGCAGTAATCCACATCCAGAGCAGAGCTCCGGGTCCACCATAATAGATGGCAATCCCCACACCAGCTATATTGCCAATCCCTACTGTGGCTGAAAGGGCAGTTGTTAAGGCGCGGAAATGATTCAAGTCACCTTCATCATCCGGATTATCATAGATACCCATGGTGACTTGAACTCCATGCCAGAAGCGTTTGATCTGAGGAAATCCAAGATAAATCGTCACATAAATTCCAGAACCAACCAGAGCCAAGACCATAAATGGAACCGCCCGCTCAGAGGGAAAAGACCAGATTGCATCAAAGAAATCAACTCCGAATGCATATAGGAAAAACGTGATTGTTGCGAATGCAAGAATACCAGCAGTAGATCGTTTCATGAAAAACCCTTCTGTGAATAACATGTGGTGACTATTGGCGGCTTTATTTTAAAGCTGAAGTGGGTTGGGGAAAGGAAAAATTTATATCAATTGTAGTTCTGAGTTTAGGGTCACTAGAGGCAGAGCCCACCGAAGTCCATGATCTGCGCAATGGTCTGGACATTTCGGTGAACTCAATGTCCAGACCGGCTGGGACTACTTGATCAAATTAAGTTTAATAACCGATTTGGTTGAACCAGTACTCAAAAATGCAAAGTAGATACCACTGGGAACGCCTCTTCCAAGATCATTGGTGCCATTCCAGGTCAGTGTATAATTTCCCTGTTCCAGTGCCGAATTCATCAGGGTCGTAACCAATTGCCCCTGCGCATTATATAATCTCAAAGTAGTTTGGCCCGCCTCTTCAAGCTGAAAAGGGATACTGGTGCTTGGATTGAAAGGATTGGGGAAGGCATTTCCCAGCGCGTTTGAACTGGGAAGTTCTGGTGCATCATCCAGGGCAACTACATTCGCATCATAAAACACCACATCATCAGGGAGGGCGCCTACCGTAAAACTTGACAGGCTCTGCCCATCCAATGAGTAGATCTCAAGTATATCAGGGGCAACATAATCGCTGGAACCAACAATAATACTGCCATTCTGAACATTAAAGGAGATGAAGTCATCGGTATGCGCTATGGCCTGATCTGTTACTAAATTTAGATCAGAATCAAGCGGTACGATGGAGCTGGCATAGGTACGATGGGGCACATCATTAATAATTGCGATATCAACTCGATCACTATTGTAGGTGCCCTGGTCGACAGCCAGGATAGCTCCTGTTTGTAGATCGATTCTGGAAGTCCCGGTAAAAATCTCCCAGGCATCATTGTAGTAAACCGAGGTCACATAGAGATTATTGTTGGAGAGAGCCATTGACCCAGGACCAGGAGTTACCTCATATGTCTCAATCACTTCCGGAGTCGGTGAACTAATATCCAATTGGATTACCCTATTATCTGAGCTATAGTCAGCCTGGATGTTCATGGAAACGAACAATTGATCGCCATCAATCAGCAATTCCTCAGGGAGACCAGCCATGAGAAAGGTATCCACCACTGTATTCGTAGTGAGATCAATAATAAGGAGTGCTTCAAGACTCCAACTACTTATGAATCCACGTTCCGGGGATCTTTGAATTTTCATGTAACGGGGGCTGGCACCGGCGAGATCAATATCTTCTAACTGGCTGGGACCATTTTCTAAATCCAGAACCCGAACTTTATGCGAGTTATTCATGATGATGTACAATTTATGATCGTAAAGTGAGAAGGATTGACCCACATCACCCAGGGGATTGCTCCCCGTATCCCAAATCAGGGGGCCATCCAAAGTCGCAAGAGATTCATCAAGGGACCATAAGGATGAATTTGCTTGCCCGAAGTTGCCTTCACAAAGAACGTAATAATCTCCAGCAATCGAAGGCTTAATGATGAGGAATAAGAGGGTAGTAAGAATTAATGATCGTAAGATTGTCTTCACAGTTGTTTCCTTGTCTATCATTTGATGTATTCGTTTATGGAGATACTAAATAAAGTCTCTGCTATCATTCAAAATTAAAGGTGGCAGTAACGCGCATTGAGCGTCCGGGTTCAGGATACCCGCGTATGCTTTCATACTGGACATCCAGTAGATTATCGCCAGCAATTACCAGGGTAAGCCCTCCAAAAGCGGCACTCCAGGTGTGTGCTACACTTAATGACCATAATTCTGCAGCTTTCAGGATCGTGTCCAGGGGATAATCATACATGCTGATCCGATCAGATACATAATTATACTGGAGGTTGATTTCAAATTTTGATGGAGACCAGTTTATTCCGAAAGCTGATGTTTGAGTGGGGGCATAGCGCATGGGTTTCTGACGAATCTCATCAAAGGTATGAATCAGGCTGAGATGAGCAAAAGTCGAGAGCCGCCAAAGGGGCTTGTTCAGTTGCCAGATAAGCTTGCTGCTCTCCCGATCAGCAGACTGAACATTTTCTGGTTGCCAGTAAGAGTGAACCGGCATCCATTGGATCAAATTGGCACTTTCTTTCTTTTGCCACTGGAACATGAACTGACCCAGATCGTCGAGGTCAAATTGTATTTGGGCAGTTGTTACCTGAGTCTCCTCTGCTAGGAGATCTGGATTGCCGCCTGGCCACCAATACAGATCATTAAAACTAGGGTAACGATACATATCTCCCCGGCTGGCAGCAATTTTTGTCAATGGTCCCCACCTAAGTGGAATCTGAATCTGGAGGTCTGCCAGGACTTGCTCAAATAGACCCGGACTTGCCTGGAATTTCAAAGATGGGACAACCTTAAGGTTTTTGATCAGTTGAAAGCCAGGCTTAATTGACGCGGCATAGCTCATCCGTTTATGAGCACTTGTTGCGCTACTCTGGATCTCATCCTGACTTAATGCGAGATCAGTGAGCAATTCGATTCCCCTGGCATAGGATTGCATATTACTGATATTCAAGTGGTAACTGGAGAGCTTATGATCACTATCCAGATTTAATAATGGATTAACATAATTTTCATGAGAATTACGTAACGAAAGCTGCAAACGGGTGCTGCCTGAGGGACGAATCCAACTCAGAGCAAACCCAATGAGTTTGAGTTGATCCTCCCGATGGGACAAGGTGTCTGGTGACCAAACCAGGCCAGCAACTCCACGGGATTGTTGTGACTCAAGAGCAGTCAACTGCCAGAACAGATCTGGACGAAGCATCTTACGTAGTTTTAATGAGACAAAACGCTGGTCCAGGTCATTATTTTTACGAAAACTGCTTTCGTGATCCCAGAATACTCTGTAGTTGCCTGCTTCACGACGTTGCCCAAATTGAAGTGAGGTCCAAATACCGGAAATTTGCTTTCTGAGATTAACATCGTATGCCTGATGACCAAAACTACCATTACTGATACTCAAGTGACTCTTTTGCTCCCCGGATCCCAACTTGACGATCCCATCACTTCCTCCGCTCGTGCTGTGGGAAATATCATAGGGGATGTAACTCATCCTTTCCACAAAGGGGAGTGGGAGTTGTGAGATGTCAGCTTCTCCATTTTGGGCCGAGGTAATATCGATACCATCGATTAATACTTTTGTGTGAGAACTGGGACCTCCATCCATACTTAGGGTACTGATACCTGCTGGTCCCCCATAACTTTTGATGGAAATTCCTGGAATGCGCCCAAGCATTTTGCTATGATCAATACTGCCAGATCCACTGGATTTAGAAAAGCGGCTGATTGGGGCTAGAACTGTTCCCGTAGGTGATTTATTCTCAGCCAGGATTTCAATACTCTCCAGGGAGAGAATGACTGGGGAAAGTCTGATGTTACTATCTCGGAGAAGTGATTTTATGGAAAAAGTTTGGCTCTCATATCCAATGCGCTGCACCATAACGGAGTCATTTTCTGAGAGTTGAGCTGAGTACCAGAAGTAACCATTCTCATCGGATAGAATAAATACGTTTGAGGGTGTAAATATAAGCGATACAAACGGAATAGATTGACTGTCCTGGTCAAGCGTCTGGCCGTAGATTGTGTGATGAATAGGTAGAGTCGCAGGGGCTGAAAAGGCAGAGAGAAAAGAAAAGTGCAACAATAACAGAGCATAAAAAAAGCCCCGTCTCAAGTTGGGGCTTTTTTTTGAATGTGTCCTGGTTCTCAGGCGCATCATGCAGGTCCCTTTTCTCGCGAAGGTTCATGGTAATTCTCTTAGACAAGTATCCTGACTTCCAGATCATCCTCCGCTGACGCCTTCCCTCAATTTGAAGTGGCCTTTATCAGCATTGTCCCTGGTTACAGTAGCGCGACTGTGCCCGACTTTCACGGGCTTCCTTGTGCTAGGAGACGTTTACAAAAATCAGTCTTACGTTATCCGGTGGTGCATGCTTTGTCAATCGATATGTTTAATACATCACAAATTTAGCGAGACGTCCATCTAAACCGCCATTTCTCAACGGTCGTTTCCATTCAGGGCGCAGGCCAATATTTTTCAAGTATTTCCGTTCACCGAAATAGATATAGACCTCACTTCCTGTACATTTCTGCTTCATCCAATCGCCCATTTCCTTATACATGGTGGATAAATCTTCACCAGTTTGCAGCCGAATGCCATAAGGTGGATTCATGACCAGAGTGGCTCCCTGGGGAATTGTAATCTCCTGGTAATCTTTACGATGGGTGTAGATCTCGACTCCACGTGGTAAGTGGGAGAGATTTCGTTTGGCCACTCTCAGGGCACTGGGGTCCACATCAGATGCTTGAATGGGAATATCCTCGGGGGCATCAAAGGCGCTATCCATCTCTTTGCGTACATGTGTCCAGAGACCCCTGTTGAAATCGGGCATTTTCATAAACCCAAATCTTTTTCGAAAATAGCCTGAGGGAAGGTTGGTGAGTGACATATAAGCTTCAGCGGGGAGGGTCCCTGAGCCACACATAGGATCAATAAATGTGGTCTTACCATCCCATTTGGTCATTTGAATAATGGCTGCGGCCAGAGTTTCCTGCATAGGAGCTTCCACTGTATCCAGACGATAACCCCTGCGATGCAATGAGCCTCCACTGGTATCCAGACTGATAACAGCCCGATTGTTCTCAATATGGAGATTGAACCAGATGTCAGGATATTTTGACTCAACATTGGGTCGACGTTTCGTTTTCTCCCGAAAACGATCTACAATGGCATCCTTCAGCTTGAGTGAAGCATATTGTGAATGAGTGATTGCACTATTACTGACCTGGGAAAATATGGCAAAGGTCTGATCAGCTCCGAAGAGCTCTTCCCAGGGGATTTCCATGGCGGTCTTGTACAGATATTTTGTGCTGTGACAATCAAAGGAGATCAGAGGTGCTAATATTCTGGTAAGCAGTCTCGAACCATAATTAATTCTATAAATGGCTTCTGTATCCGCAGTGAACTGTAAACCTCTGAAACGTTGATTAACTTTGGAAGCACCGAGATTTTCAATCTCGGAAGCGGCCATTTCTTCGAGACCGTTGGCTACCTGAGCAAAATAGCTATTGGTCTTCTGATATTGGAAATTCATCAATCGTCAATTCGTTTTTCTTTCCTCATTTGGGAAAGACGTTTTTGTGGATCAAGTTCCATTTTGCGGATACGAATATTGTCTGGAGTGATCTCGACCAGTTCATTCTCGGAAATAAATTCAATCGACTCATCTAAGGTCATTAAATGTGGTTTTCTAAGCGTCACCGTAGCATCCGCATTAGCACTACGCATATTGGTCAGTTTTTTCTCACGTGTTATGTTCACATCCAAGTCTCCAGGACGATTTCGCTCACCAATAACCATTCCACCATAAACATGGGTTCCCACTTCAATTTGGAGCTCCCCACGATCTTCCATACTTAGACTTGCATAAGCTGTGACTTTGCCAGGACGATCTGAAACAAGAGCGCCAGTATTTCTTTGGGGGATAGGTCCAAACCATGGTTCATAACCTTCCATGATGGTATTCATCACACCTGCACCTTTTGTATCGGTCATAAAGGTGGTACGAAAACCAATCAGTCCTCTGGATGGAATCCTGAATTCCAGGTTCACACGACCACTTCCATGATTGATGATATTGACCATTCGCCCTTTACGGATTGATAGTTTTTCGGACATGACTCCCACAAAATCTTCAGGAATATCCAGATAAAGCATTTCAACGGGTTCCGAAACCTTCCCATCTATTTCTTTGGTGATAACACGGGGTTTGGAAACCATAAACTCATAGCCTTCGCGACGCATGGTCTCGATAAGCACTGCCATTTGCAGCTCACCACGTCCTCTAACTTCAAAGGCATCCGCCCGACCCTTGATCTGCTCAATTTGTAAGGCCACGTTGAGACGCATTTCCTTATCCAAACGGGCAAGAATGTGTCTGGAAGTCAGGTATTTACCATCCTGGCCTGCAAAGGGGCTTGTGTTGACATAGAAAATCATCGATACCGTCGGTTCATCTACATGAATACGTGGCAACAATGCTGGATTTTCGATTGAGGTGATCGTATCACCAATTGTAATGCTATCAATGCCAGCAAAGGCGATGATATCACCTGCTTCAACTTCCTCAACCTGCTGGCGACGAAGTCCCTCAAAAGTATATAGGGCTGAAAATTTTACATTAGGTGTCTGTTTGTGTTCACCTGCCAGTAGATAGTTGGTACCCATCTTGAGCGCGCCGTTCTTCAGTCGACCGATAGCAATCTGTCCGACATAGGCATCATAATCAAGATTGGCAATGAGGAATTGAGGTACATGATCATCGATGGCCTCAGGACCCTGGATATAGTCAATAATGGTATCGAAGAGTGGACGCAGATCAGTTGAACCATCTTCAAGCTCTGCATGAGCTACACCATCCTTGGCGATTGTATATAATATGGGGAAGTCGATCTGCTCTTCTGTTGCATCCAGATCAATAAATAGATCAAAGACTTCATCGATGACTTCAGCAATTCGTGAATCAGCTCGATCAATTTTATTGATGACCAGGATGATACGCAGATCTTTTTCCAGAGCTTTTTTAACTACAAATCTTGTTTGAGGTAGGGGGCCTTCGCTGGCATCAACCAACAGCATAGCTCCATCCACAAGGTTTAATCCACGCTCAACTTCGCCGCCAAAATCGGCGTGTCCCGGTGTATCAATGATATTGATTTTTACACCGGAGTATTCAATAGCAGTATTTTTTGCGCTAATGGTAATACCGCGTTCTCGTTCCAGATCCATATTGTCCATGACTCTATCCGTGAGCTCCTGATTCTCACGAAAAATTCCGCTCTGTCTTAGCATACCATCAACCAGAGTGGTTTTGCCATGATCAACGTGAGCAATGATGGCGATATTTCTAAAATTCTCTTTGCGCATTTATGTCCTTTCAACGTGGATTTCCCCATCGGAAACACCACAAAATTAAACAGTTAAAAAAGCGCGTGCAGGATGCATTCTAATGCTGCTGATTACAATGAAAAAATGAATTCGCCTAGTCTTTAAATTGAATTAAAGCAAGCCGTTGGAATGTGTGAATAGATTAATTACTTTGGTCAAGCTCAATAACATGACCTGGTGTAATTTTGTGGGAGGCTCAGCATGACTGAAATGTATCTCGAAATGGTCGAACTATTCTTTATTGTAGGTGCCTTATTTGCACTCGGTATGGGTTCGATTTTATTCTATAAACCGGAACAGATATCCAATTGGTCCACATCAGGTAATAAGTGGTATTCAGGAAGAAAAAGCACCAAACCTCTAGATGTTATGCATGAGACAGATTCATTTTACTTCAGTAATCATGTACCCGTAGGTGTGACGATGATGATTGTTTCTCTGATCGGATTGTTTTTAATCATAACGCGCATGCCCGATGCGAATGAAGTGCTTGCCTCGACCCATGACATTGAAATGGGTATGGGTTTGGGGATACTACTGGAATCAATAAAGTGGTTTCTCATCGTTAGCATCATTTTGGGATTCCCCGTCTGGGGATTTCTGGCCTTTAGTCCTGATAAATTGAAACATATCAACAAGACGCTTAATAAATGGGTATCAACTCGACTCATCCTACTCCCGCTAGAAAAGATGAACCATGGCTTTGATAATTTTGTGCTACATTACCATCGATTTTTTGGTGCTATCTTTATCCTTGGAGCAGCATTTATTCTATTCAAATTCCTGGTATGAGTAAAAACACCCAAAACAGACTTCACATCTCGCCTTACTCCAAGCAAGTATGAGTAAAAAAGTTTATGCTGTATTCCAGGGACATCAACCTGGTCTTTTTGATTCCTGGGATGAAGCTTCTCTCCAGGTAAAAGGATTCAAAGGCGCAACTTATAAAAGTTTTCCCAGCCAGGCCGCTGCTATTGCATGGCTCCGGGAATGCGTTCTAAATGCAAAAGAACCAGTAGCCCAAATTCTTATTGATCTTATCAAGGCACAAACTGACAATGGATCAAACACCTCAAATTTATCCCTCACAAAACCCAACGGGAAAATCATCATTCACACTGATGGCGGAGCGTCTCCCAACCCGGGGGTAGGGGGCTACGGTGTGGTCCTGCAACAAGGTAAGCGGCGCAAAGAGTTATCTGCAGGATACCAATTAACCACCAATAACCGCATGGAAATGATGGCCGTAATTGTTGCTTTGCAGTCGCTGAATGGATCCTCTGAAGTTCTTCTGCATACGGATTCAAAATATGTTGTTGATTCCATCACCAAACGCTGGGTTTATGGCTGGAAACAACGGGGCTGGAAGAAGTCAGACGGTAAGCGCCCTGTAAATGTAGATCTCTGGGAAGTCCTCATCGAATTGCTTGATGGACATCAGGTTGAATTCCGTTGGGTCAAGGGTCATGCCGGTAATATTGAAAATGAGCGCTGCGATGCTCTGGTTACTGAGGCTAGAAAAATGAAAAACCTCTTGGTGGATACTGGTTATAAAGCATTCTGAAGGGGTACTAACCTTAAGTGGGGAAGGGAGTTTGTATCAATGAAGCATATTCACTTATTATGGATCATACTCGTTCTAGGTTTTATCCTTTTCAATTGCAGCGGTTCTGAAAATCTAGCTACAAGTGATCAACAGACACTGCGGCTTCCTGGAATGCCTGCTCCAGCGGATAGTGCTGAATTTTTAGAACCCGATGGTTTGATTGGGGTTGAGACAGAAGAGTCATCAAAATCCTATAATGTCTTGGATAGCATCCTGGTTGCACCCAACTAAGGCAGGTCAATAGTTACTGCACCAGCTTTTCAGATTTTCTTATAAGATGGAATAAATTGGGTAAAAAAAACGCCGGTACTCCTGAGGAGACCGGCGTCTTATAAATTCTTTAATATAAAGAATTATACAGCAGTAACGTTCTCTGCCTGTGGACCTTTTTCGCCCTGTGTGACATTCAAAGTAACGTTTTGTCCTTCTTTCAATGACACATGTCCTGAACCGTTGATTGCACGATAATGTACAAATACGTCTGGACCGTCTTCCTGCTGAATAAAACCGTAGCCTTTTGAATCGTTAAACCATTTGACCACGCCGTTGACTAGTTGATCAGTCATTTTTACCTCTTTCTTAAACATACCACCTTCAGGTGGCTTTTTTTAGTCAGGCTTTTTTTACATACAGCTGCAAAAAGCATTTCCGTCCGATTGGACATTTCTGACCGTCGCAGGGAATATGAACTACAAAAATTGAAAGTAAACAACAATTTATAAATATTATTTAATCAATATTCAGACTGATTTACATTTCACTTCGATACCAGACCATCACTATGTTTAGGAGAAGTATGCTTAAATATTCTTAAAAATTGTTTACTACTCAATGTGCTGCAGAATCACAAATTGATATGAGTAGGGATAATGATAATTGAACATAAACAGCTTTAAAATCGTGTAAAAACACAATATAGATGCACATTGAGGTTTCTTAACAATTTAGGAATCCATACATTTATGAGATATGCTCCCTTTGTCGATATTGATGAAAAATCTCACATCAATGCATTATTTGTGTCTCTAGATTGATTGTGTTGTATCCATGACGAAATGGGTCTCTATACAACTCACGAACCCTGATTAATAAATCATTGAGGAACTACCCGCTCGCATTAATCCGAACTAACAAAAGATGCGAATCCGACATAACAAATCATTTTACATGTCAATGTCATGTAAATAGTTATTATGTAGCTATGGAAATTCAAATAACAACTTATCCCATCAGATACTTCGCACTCTCTCTACAAACTGTGACCATTTACTTAACCAGGGGTATGTAATGGCAAATTTCCCTAAGCTGACTTCAAAGGAATTAATTAAACAACATTTTACACCTACCACTAAAATTATAGATTTACGCCCAACAGCCGCTCATAACGGCTGGCCATTACGGGCTGAAAAACGTGGTGGTCATATACCACAAGCTATTTCCTTTCCCCTGCGTTGGTTTAGCGAACTTAGCCAAGCTAAAATTTTACTCATTTTACAAAGTAAAGATATCCATTCCTCTACAGACATTATTCTTACGGGATATAGTGAGGATGAGACTGAAACTGCTGCACACAAACTACTGTCACTCGGTTTCAACTCACTGTCGATTCATGAGGGTGGCATGCTTGCGTATCTAGAAGATGAGGAATTGCCCGTTAGAAGCCTCCCACGCTATAAGCACCTGGTACACCCGGAATGGTTAAAACGTATTTTGAGCTCAAATCGTTCAGAGAAGGATATTGTTCTGGCTCATGTTAGTTTTGATAATTGGGGAGATTATAATGAAGGACATATCCCTGGAGCGATTTGGCTGGATACACTCGCCCTGGAGGATGAAACGACATGGAATCATCGGACTAACACTGAGCTTGAAGAAGAGTTATGCGCTCATGGAATCAACAAGGATAGTATGGTTATTCTTTATGGCCGTACTGCCAACCCAAATATGTCACAGGAGCAACCTGGCCAGCAAGCAGGTCAACTAGCCTCAATGCGCGCTGCTTTGCTACTCATGTTCGCAGGAGTTAGGGATGTGTATGTTTTAGATGGTGGTTTGGATGCATGGATTCGTGAAGGTGGTAGTATCACTAGAGATGAAACACTTCCTACGAAAATTGAATCAAGTCGTTTAATAATTCCTGAGCATCCTGAATACATCACGCTGATTGATAAAGCGAAGCAATATCTCTCTGATCCTCAATCTGAATTGGTTAGTGTCCGAAGCTGGGAAGAGTTTATTGGTGAGGTGAGTGGCTATCATTATATAGAGAAGAAAGGCCGGATTCCAGGGGCTGTATTCGGAAATTGTGGATCAGATGCTTACCATATGGAAAATTATCGAAATCATGATGACAGCATGCGTAGTCTCTGTGAAATTGAAGCCATATTATTCGAGTCTGAACTTACTCCTGACAAAAACTTAGCCTTTTACTGTGGGACGGGTTGGCGAGCCAGCGAAGCCTGGTTTTGTACCTGGCTCATGGGCTGGGAGCATGTGTCAATTTTTGATGGAGGATGGTTTGAGTGGAGCAATGATCCCAAAAATCCTTTTGAAATAGGAACACCAGAATGACGATTATCACTCATTCCACAATTACGTGTCCAGAATGTGGATTTGAAAAAAAGGAAGAAATGCCCACAGACACCTGTCAATTCTTCTATGAATGTGAAAGTTGCAAAACAGTACTGAAACCGAAGCAGGGTGATTGCTGTGTTTATTGCAGTTATGGGACCGTTCAATGTCCATCCATGCAGGCTGGAGATGACTGTAACTGCTGATCCAAAAACAATCTAGCTCGCACCAATAATTTCGACGTAAGCAGATTTACATGATCAGTCTAAACTAAGGCAACATCACTTTCAATTTCTACCAGGGCGGGACCATCTGTTGTAAATAATTCTTGTAATATTCCCTGGAGATGGGCTCTATCTGTCACTTTATATCCTTTTGCACCAATGGAGGTGGCCAATTCAGCAAAATCGGGGTTAACCAGATCAGTGCCCCAAACCGGAAATTCACCGGAGAGTTACTCCTTAGAAATCTTGCCTAATTCATTGTTGTTTAAACAACGACTTTTACAGGTAGAAAGTATATAGAATAAACACAGTTATTGCTATGGTGGGGACATAAAGTGTTGCTCGAAGCTTGTAGGGGATTATCCATTTACATTATAAACATTCAGTATAACTTATGTGCAATACATTCGCATAATTATGAAAAGTAGCCACATAAAAGCTGCGTTCTATTTATTACTCTGGGGGATCACACTTTCTCTTCATGCACAATCCAGCTCACCCCGTTTTGAGCATCTTTCTGTAGAACAGGGACTTTCCCACCACAATGTGTCCTGTATGGTTCAGGATGATCAGGGCTTTCTCTGGTTTGGGACCGTTGACGGTCTTAACCGATATGACGGTCATTCTTTTAAGGTGTTTCGGAATGATCCATTGGACCCTAACAGTATCAGTAACAACAATATCCAGCAAATTATCAAATCGGAAGCCCGAGGGGAGCAGCTTCTATGGATCGGCACTCGCTTTGGCCTTAATAAGCTGAATCTTAGAACTGAGCAGTTCACCAGCTATATAGATAGTTCAGGTGAATCTGATATCCGCAGTAAAAATATAATTAAGGGAAATGTAATTTACGATCTGGCTGAAGATTCATCAGGGAATACCTGGTTGGCGACTGGAAATGGACTAAAGATGTTCAAACCTGAAACGGGGCAGATGACACAAATCATCACAGATCGAATACTAAATCAAGTATGCTTTGATCGCAATGGAATGCTATGGATTGGATTAATGGGAAGCCCATCTACCAACTTTATTAAATATGATCCAGCTAAGGCTAGCTTTGAGGAAGTACCATACCCTCTGGCTTTCCGCCCAGATATAAGCAATAGTCTTGGTTTTATTTATTGTTCTCCCAATGAGTCGGAAAATATGCTCTGGTACGATGCTGAGGGCCAATGGCTGACCCATTACAATACAGTTGAGAAAACTCATGTTTCCTATGAATATGTAGAGGAAGATGAGGAAAGTATCAGTTATGGCTTGACTAATTCAATGATCGAGGATAGCAGAGGCTTTCTCTGGATTGGCACCGGCTCAGGTCTAAATCGATTTGACCGGGAGACAGAGAAATTTAAACGCTTCTATATGAAATCAGGGGATAAATCTATTTGGGATTCAAATTGGGTGAACTGTCTATTTTTGGATAATTCAGATATGCTCTGGATCGGTACACCTGATGGGGTTTACAGGTTAAATCTACGCAATAAACCATTTACAAACTATCAACATCATCCAGGTGAGATAAACTCCTTAATCTCAAATGTGGTTACTGCAATATATGTTGACTCACGCGATGTGTTGGTGTTAGGGACAAATCTTGACTTGAACCTGATTGATCGCAAAAAGAATAGTATTGGTCTCTTTCCCCCGGATAAAGAGGTAGTGGTACTTGTTACGGTTTATGATATCTACAATGGAGCTGACGGTTATCTGTATTTAGCGACTGATCGGGGGCTTGCCAGGTTTGATTCTACTAAAGCATGGTTTTCTGCTTTTGATCCGTATCGGAATGAAATGGTTAGCTATGCGGATTATCCAGAAGTCTCAGAAGGTCTCATTGGGATACCTGCTTATGATATCCAGAGTGATGTAGATGGACAGATTTGGTTGGCTACACAGGGTGGTCTGGATCATCTCGATCGCAAGACGGAGTTATTTACACACTACTTTCCAGGGGATGCAATAAACATGCTCCTTAATCCAAAGTTAGAATTCTCAAATGAATTGCTATTAGGGACTATATCATCTGGTTTAATCAGATTTGACCGTATCCAAAGGGAAGTCATTAGCATTCATAGCAATAATCCCAGTAACCCTAATAGTCTTAGCAACAATCGAGTGAACGATATATTTGAGGACTCGAAAGGTGACATCTGGATCGCGACCCAATTTGGTCTAAATCTAATGCAGCGAAATCTGAATCCGGATAGTACCTGCTTTATCACTTATACCCAGGAAGATGGCTTGCCCAGCAATATTATTAAAAGTATTCAGGAGGATACCCGGGGTAATCTCTGGCTGGGTACCGGTGATGGCCTTTCAAAATTCGATCCTGTAACTAAAACATTCAAAAACTATGATAGCAGGGATGGCTTGCCAGGTAATAGATTTACAGAAAATACGAGTCAGAAAGGACCTGATGGAGAACTGCTTTTTGGTACTACAGATGGATTGACAACTTTTTTCCCGGATAGTATACCTGATGATGTGCTGGATAATCCCCATATTCCACCCGTTGTACTAACTGATTTTAAATTATTTAATAAATCAGTCCTCATAGACCCTGCTGTAACGATAAATACAAACAATACTTTCTCTATTCCCCAAACGATATCCCAGCTTGAGGTTATTGAGTTGAGTTATGAGCAAAATGTCTTCAGTTTTGAATTTGCAGCCCTGGATTATCAGAAATCCATGAGCAATCAATACGCTTACAAAATGGAAGGGTTTAATCAGGACTGGATCTATACCGACGCCTCAAACTGCATAGCCAGCTATACCAATCTTGATCCAGGGGATTATGTATTCCGTGTAAAGGGCTCCAATAATGATGGTGTCTGGAATGAGGAAGGTACATCTCTTAGAATTGTTATCACACCTCCCTGGTGGAAGACCAGTATAGCGTATTTCGTCTATTTTCTGTTGGTTGTGGGTACTTTTACCACTTTATACAGGATTAGACTGGCTCGCTTGCGACTCCAGTATCAGGCTGAAATGGATCACCTCGAAGCAGAACGTTTTGCAGAAATGGATCAGCTTAAATCACGTTTCTTTGCCAATATTTCCCATGAGTTCAGAACGCCTCTGACCCTGATCCTAGGTCCGGTTGCAAAGATGCTGGGACGAGTAAAAGATACTGAATCTGAGCGGGATCTAACTCTAATGCAGCGACAAGCCAAACGTCTGCTGGAATTGGTGACTCAACTCCTGGACCTATCCAAACTGGAAGCCGGGAAGATGAAAATCCAGGTTTCACAGCGCAATATTGTACCATTAATTAAAGGTCTGACTCTATCTTTCGCTTCATTAGCAGAGCGTAATAAAATCACTCTCAGTTTTAATAGTGAGTTGGAAGATATCCAGGTCTTTGTTGAAAAGGAAGCTATTACCAAAATTATCAATAATCTGTTATCCAATGCTTTCAAATTCACAGGAGCAGGGGGTAATATTCAGGTTAATATCAACACTAGAAAGGAATTGGATCTCAGTAATGAAGGAGCGATTTGTTTAGAAATTACAGATAATGGTATCGGTATTCCTACAGAACGTCTTGATAAAGTCTTCGACCGTTTCTATCAGGTCGATAATAGTGAAACACGGGAGCAAGAGGGGACAGGTATCGGCCTGGCCCTTACCAGGGAGCTAGTGGAATTGCACAAGGGCTCCATAGATGTGATCAGCAAGGAAAGTACTGGAACCACATTTACTATCTGCTTACCTCTGGGACGGGATCATCTCTCAAAAGGGGAGATTATTGAACCTAATCAGAATCAACCTTCTGATATACCGACAGATCAGATTCCAGTGGAAAGTGACATGCCATTTGGAACCCTATTAGATCAGGAGGATGATTCTCTGCCCATTTTGCTAATCGTTGAAGATAACCTGGATGTGCGCAGCTATATCCGCTCCTATTTGAATGAGCGATACCAGTGTCATGAAGCAGTTGATGGTGAAGATGGATTAGAGCAATCTCTAAAACTCATTCCTGATATAATAGTTTCTGATGTGATGATGCCAAAAATGGATGGAGTAGAGTTCTGCCGTCGGATTAAGTTTGATGAACGAACCAGTCATGTCCCGGTTATTCTGTTAACAGCTAAGGCTGATCTGGAGAGCAAGCTTGAAGGTCTTGAAACCGGTGCTGATGATTATCTTACTAAACCATTTGAAGCGGATGAGCTACTGGTCCGAATCAAGAATCTGATTGACCAGCGCGAACTGCTGAGGCAACGGTTTACAAAGGATCTCAGCCTGCTTCCAGAAAACATTAATCTGTCCTCCATGGATGAGCAGTTCCTTGAAAAAGCCACGGTGATAGTGAGGAATTATTTCATGGATGAAGAATTTAATGTGGATATGTTTTCCAGTAAGATTTTCATGAGCCGCCAGCATTTGAATCGCAAAATTAAAGCCCTGACCGGTCGCACCAGCATGGAATTCATTAGATTGATCCGCTTGAAAAGTGCTGCTCAACTGCTCCGCAAACGGCAGGGGACCATCAGTGAGATTGCCTATACGGTCGGCTTTAGCAACTCTTCCCATTTTGCAAGATCATTTCAGGATGAGTTTGATCAATCACCCACAGAATTCATGGCGGAGCACAAAACCGTGGATTAGGACAGGTTTCCATTCAGGATAAATCTTTGCATTACACATGTACGGGCGCATTGCAATGCGCCACTTCTACCTGCCATCACCATATTTTTAATTATTAAAAACCCGCCCGATTCCATCTAGATACAAATTCTCACAATAATCCCCTAAAACCCCCAAAAATGTTCCCTCATGTATTAAGAATGTTCCCTGTGTGGTATTCAAGCTCCTGATCAATCTGTATTTTGGGTCTGATTCTCAGAACTGATTGAAATCTTAGATAAAGGGGAAAATCATGCGTAATCGAAAATACCTAACAGTAGTACCGGTTCTGATCATTTTGTGTAGCAATGTATTTGGGCAAGACAACTACAATACAAGCATGATTGGACAGGTGACTATAGTTGGTGCACATGACGTTGCCATCAGCGGTAGTCACGCCTACATGGCTGGTGATAGTGGATTACACATCATAGATACCTCCACGCCTTCTTCTCCGCAGGAAGTTGGCTACTTTGAAACGGGTGATCATGCTTATGGTGTTACCGTTAGTGGCAGTTACGCATATGTGGCTTGTGGCACCCGGTGGGGTGGAAGTTTAAGCATCATCGATATATCCAACCCTTTCTCACCGCAGGAAGTGGGCATATATGATGATATTTGGGGTAAGTGTAGTGGTGTTGCTGTCAACGGTAATTATGTCTATGCAGCTGTCACGTGGTCGGATTTGGACGTTTGGTCTGGTGGGTTGCTAATCATTGATATTTCTGATCCTTCTTCTCCCCAGGAAGTGGGCTTTTTCTTTAATGGCAGCTATACTACTAGTATTGCCGTAAGTGGGATTTACGCTTATGTAACCAGTCAGCGAGGGTATACGTCTGGTTTATACATCATAGACGTTTCCACCCCTTTCGCACCACAGGAAGTGGGTTCCTTTGAGATGGCGGGGTTGTGGGAAGGGAGCGTTACCGTCAGTGGCAGTTATGCCTATGTGGGGGGAGTGCGCATTATAGATATATCCAGCCCATCCTCACCGCAAGAAGTGGGTCTTTTGGGTACGGGTGGTGGCGCAAGGAGTGTTACTGTCAGCGGTAGTTACGTCTATGTGGTCGAAAGGTTGGTTGGTCTACGCATCATTGATGTCTCCAACCCTTCCTCTCCCCAGGAAGTGGGTTTCTTTGATACGGGTAACGAAGTTTTGGACGTTGCCGTGAGTGGCAATTACGCCTATGTGGCTGATAGGGAAGATGGATTGTATATTATACGGAACGATCTGCTTGTTTTGTCCAATGATGAAGAACCGTCAATACCTGAATCATTTACTTTAGAGCAGAACTACCCCAACCCCTTCAATCCGACAACCACTATTCAGTATAGCCTGCCTGGGGCAGAACAAGTCAAACTGACCGTATTCGATATTCGGGGGCAGGAGGTCATAACGCTCCAGGATGATGTGAAACCTCCTGGTAATTATGAAGTGCAATGGAATGGGAATGATGCTACCGGAAATCCGGTGAGTACAGGAATCTATTTTTGCAGGATTGTAGCAGGGGAGTATAGTCAGACAATTAAGATGACGTATCTTAGATAAATAGAATCAAGAACTGATTAAAATCAATCACTTGAGGGAACAATCATGAATAAACTCAGAATGCTTTCGCTTGGATTCACAGTGATGTATCTAATATTTATAACCACAAGCAGTTATGGGCAAACAGTTTGGGACAATGATCCACATAACCTGCGAGTAGTTTCAGGCACTACCCAATCTGATTTCAATCACATACCCAAACGAATCGGTCATTACACGAGAGAAAACTGGCAGGGTTTCATTGATTCAACCTGGGGACCAGGATTGCCAACAGCAGAAAAACTAGTGCTGTTTGACGAAGCCTGGAATACGTTTAACGCTGAATATGCTGCATTCCAGAACCTGGATGTAAACCTGGACTCCCTCTGGGTTCTCTATCGCCCGGAGATTGAAGCCGGTGTGAGTCGGGGACGATTTGCAGCAATCATGAATCAGCTATCCTTAGCCTTTAATGAAATGCATACATTCATTATAGATCTATCGGTAAATCAGACGACACCTCTTGAACCAGGTGTCCCCCTGTTTGTTGTAGGGGCGCGAGAAAATGAATCCCATTTTGGTGCCAGCCTGACCCCCTTACCTGACAGCACATTGCTGGTATATAATGTCCTTCCAGATCACCCCCTAGACCTGATCCCTGGTGATATTGTCCTGGGTTATGATGGTATTCTCTGGAAGGTGCTCTATCATGAGTTGCTAGAGGCAGAACTACCTTTGTACAATATTCGGCACTTAAGGTCAACTGAGAGTGCCAACACCCACGGCTTTTTAATGAGTGCAGGATGGAACTGGCATCTTTTTGATACACTGGATGTAGTTAAGTATGCTACTGGAGATACCATGCATTATGCTACTGCTGCTCTGGCTGGACAAAGTGGATTCATCTGGGGTAATGAACAATTACCGATTCCTGGCGTACCCTGGCTGGATATTGGGTCGGGAGAGGATATTCAATATGTTTATGAATTGGGTGACTATGTCAGTTGGGGAATCGTTGAAGGGACCCAGATCGGATATATATATGTTGTTAGTTGGAATCCTCCCTGGCAGGCTGATCTGGAGGCTGAGTTTCTTGATGCGCTTGATAACTTGATGAATATCCATGAGACATCAGGATTGATCCTCGACTATAGACTCAACTATGGTGGCAAAGTAACCACTGGATATTCAGGCTTAAGCTTGTTGTTTAATTCCAATATTGAAACAATTCGTTATGACCAGCGCTGCGGAGATCCTAATAATCATTTTGAGATGTGTGACCATCCATTATGGACAGCTGAATACTTGGCTATCCCGGGTGATCCTGGAAGTTTCTATGATAAACCAATTGCTGTGTTAACTGGCCCCGGAGGAGGATCCATGGGTGATATTAATCCCTTAAGAATGAAATCCCATCCCATGACCAGACTGTTTGGAAAACCGACTGCTGGAGGTTTTAGTGGCATGAGTAGTACGGTCGGTAATTTGGCTGGAAATTCGGATTGGTTGTATGGGGTCACCCATAGCAACGCCATCTTTGCAGGTGATTCCAATAACTATCTCACACACACAGAGTTGGAAATCGATGAGGAGGTCTGGTTTACCCAGGAAGATGTAGCCCAGGGCCATGATACGGTAGTGGAAAGAGCTATCGAGTGGATTCAAAATCTGGCGCACGCTCATGATGTTTCTATAGATCCTACTTATGCGTATCCGGGTACGGATATGGTTACTGTGAATGCATCGGTCGAAAACCCTAATAACCATGAGTTATCAGTATTTGCCCAGATTATGAGTAGCGACAGTAGTCTGATTGATTCAGCTTATCTTTATGATGATGGAAACCATGCTGATAGTTTGGAAAATGATGGTTTGTGGGGTGGTGATTGGCAGACAGAGACTGTCGAAGGATTTTATTCAATAGATTTGACCGCGGCTGATCTTACTGAGGGCACCAGTCGTACCATTCCAGCCGCAGCCAGGTTTACCACTGTGGGGCCATTAGAGATTGAATCTTTGGTACAGCTCCATCCAGCCCAGGGAGCAATAGCTCCTAATACTGCCATTTATTTTGACGTTTTTCTTGAGAACCTTGGGGCTATCACTACGGCTGAGGATATTTCTGTTCATATCCAACCTGCTGATACAAATTCGACTCTATTGGGTGGCTATTCCATAGCAATGTTTGAAAGTATTCCAGCTGGAGAGGTGCGTATGGGTCAGTCATATCTGGCATTAACCACTTCTGCTAATTGCGTAGAAGGGACGCCGATCCATTTCGATGTGAAGATTAAAAGTCAGGGTATGACCTACTGGGAAGACACCGGTGTATTACTTGGCTACGTTGGGCTTGCTGAGAGCAATTCACAGATTCCTCAGAACTATGCTTTGCAGCAGAACTATCCCAACCCCTTCAACCCAGCGACAACTATCAGTTATGCTTTGCCAGAGATGTCGGATGCAACAATGACCATATATGGTTTAAATGGCCGGGAGGTGGTCCGTATTGCCAATGGCCAACAAGCTACTGGTTACCATAATGTTCATTGGGGTGGATTGAATAGTCAAGGGCTTGGGGTAAGTACGGGTGTGTATTTCTGTCGATTAAGTGCGGGATCATATAGTAAAACTATTAAGATGGTATATTTGAGATAAGGAATCACAGGATCTTGAGTTTTCTGAGTGAAACGAAGAATGTATTGAAAGGTCAGGTAGGCAGGATTGGCTGAACCTCCATCACTATCGTGATTCCGTTCGCCTTCCTACACAGATTTACCGCTGGCAACTTTGCTCTGGATCTAACCATTAGGACTCAACTCCAATCTCCAGACAAACAAAAAAGGCCACTCTATTCGAGTGACCTTTTTTATTTGTAGAGGGAGTAGGATTCGAACCTACGACCTTTGGGTTATGAGCCCAATGAACATCTATAAATAACAGTAACTTACAGCGTTGGTGTGGCGTATATGTGTCGCGACTTGCACCTGAAAGTATACATCCTATCTTCTGAATCATTGGATTAATACTATAAATTGAGGGGTACAATATGGCCGAAGAAATCACGATCAGCCGGCAGGAGCTATACAATCTAGTATGGTCCAAACCAGTAGTTCAGATCGCAAAAGATTTCGGAATCTCAGACGTTGCCATCGCAAAGATCTGTAAGAAACTGAACATTCCAAAACCGGGGTTGGGCTACTGGGCTAAGAAGGTAAATGGCAAGAGAACCAGGACTAAAGCATTACCATTACATAATGCAGGTGGTCTTGAGAGCTACACTATCAGGAAGTCAGTGGAACCCTACTTCGAACCTGAAAGTGAGTTTATCAAGAAGCACCGGGAATATGAGACAAAGGCAGAGAATAAAGTCATCGTTAAATCCACACTCAGAAATTCCCATCCATTGGTTCAAGCATCAAAAGCAAAATTAAGTAATCCAAACACTGATCGCTATAAACGCTGTTATCCTGGTAGGGGAGCTCTGAATATATCTGTAAGCAAAAATAGCATACATCGAGCCCTCCTCATTATGGATGCTTTGATCAAGGCGCTTTCCAAGAGAGGATACGAAACTCGTATAACTGGTGAGTACGATAGTGTTACAGTGGTGAGTGTTGACGGAGAGGAATTCAATTTCAGGATTCAGGAATCATCGAAAGAAATCCCGGCAAACAATTTGGACGATGAGGATAGACTTTACTCTTACGGTAACATGTATGATTATATCCCCACGGGTAAGTTTACTTTACAAATCACCAATTTCTACCATGGAGATAAAGCTGTCAAAGACACCAAGACAAAACGATTAGAAGAGAAGCTGAATAGTTTCATCCTTATGTTGATCAAAGCATCTGAGTATGAAAAGAATTGGAGAATAGAGCGAGAGCTTGAGAGGAGGGAAGATGAAGCAAGAAGAATGCAAGAGCGAGAAATTCGGAATAAGCGTGAGCAGGAACAGCAAATGGTGAAAGAATTGTTCGATAATGCCGCCGACTGGCAAAAATGCGTTCATGTCCGGGACTACATAGCTGCTGTTCAAAGTCATACATTAGAGAATTCTGGAGAAGATATGAAATCCTGGATCAAATGGGCAAATCAAGAGGTGGATAAGGTAGAATCCGTATTGTGGAATCCTAATCTCAGTACTCTATCCTAACCTAAGGATTTGTTATGATGACACGGGGATTTTCAGTCCCCTTGTCAGTCTCTGTAGCAGGCTGATAATCAGCAGGTTACAGGTGTGGTAGTATTGGCGTGTGCACTATATGTGCAATAAGTGACTCAAATGGATGCAATCAATATTGGCTCAACTGAGAGAGCCATTTGACCTATTTATTCAATTCATGTAATGATTTCAGTAGAAAATGCTTGATAATAGCAATAACTTAATTAGTATTGAGACGCATTCGCAATAATAAAATATATGAATGAAGCTAAATCTGGGGGGCGCTCAGAAAGGAGCAACGATAAATGAATAAGAAACACTTGTTGGGACTGATGATCCTGACATTCGCCACACTGCTTGTTAACCCAACAAAAGCCCAAGATTTTTCAGATATTGAATCCAGTTTTTTCCAGGAAGCCAGTACAATTGGGGGATATGGGGAAATGCACTATAACCAATCAATTGATTCTGACGGAAACAGCTCTGCCGTACTAGATTTTCACCGCTTTATTATCTTCTACAGTCACGCCTGGACAGAGAATTGGTCCTTCAAATCTGAAGTTGAGATTGAGCACAACTATGTTAAAAATGGACAAGGCGAGCTTGAACTTGAACAGGCTTTTGTTGATTATCATCATTCAGACAGCTTCGGATTTCAGGTTGGAGTTTTGCTCCCCAGCGTGGGACTCTTAAATGAAAATCACGATCCCCCATTGTTTTTCGGAGTGGAACGTCCAAACTATTCAAAATACATCATTCCCACGACCTGGTTTGGTAATGGCGCAGCAATTTACGGGTCAGTGAGAGGTTTTGATTATCGCGTTGTACTTATGGAAGGGCTTGATGGAACAAAGTTTTCACCATCCAGTGGGATTAGAAACGGTCGCCAAAAGGGCTATAAATCAGAGGCGACACATCCCTTGCTTAATCTCCGGCTGGAGACCAGACAAATACATGGTCTCTTTGTGGGTGGTTCTTATAGCACCATGCAAGCTGCGGATACGCTAAACGGAAATAATATTATTAACCCAACCAGCTTAATGGAAGTGCATGCACAATACACAGCTGGTGACATGCATGTCATTACTGAATTTGGACAAATTAACTATGGCGAGCCAGAGGCCGTTAGTAACGTCTCCTCAGCTAGGGGTTACTATATCGATCTGGGATATGATTTAAGGAGTGTCCTGGCACTTAAGGGACAGTTGATACCATGGTTTAGATATAGTGACGTTAATACTGCTGCTAGTACTGATGGTAGTGATGAAAATCTTGTTAGTGATCATCACACAACAGAATGGTTAGTGGGATTACAATTTAAACCAATTTCGGAAGTAGTCTTTAAATTGGATTATGGTAAGAGTAGCCCTGAGAATGGTTCGGCGGCTACTTCCTTCAACATGGGTGTTGGATACATGTTTTGATGGATACTAGACAACAATTTCTGATGTACATATTGCCTTTGATACTAGTGAACCTAGTGTCAGGGGCAAGCTTGGGTGAGGATGCAGAAAAAGCAATTACAGACATCTTCCCTAATGCATCCTTGCATTTTGAGTCACAGCCCTTGCAGCAGTCTGCCAAGACCAAAGCAGAACAAGCAGCGAAGCAGAGGTTTAGCCTCGATAAACTGTTTATTTGGCAGGTCAGGCAAAATAATGAGACCATTGCCTATGCGCTTATGGATAATGTGGTGGGCAAGGTTCAACCAATTACCTATTTGGTGGTTTATACTAATGATTTAGATATCAGACACGTGCAGGTCCTGCGCTACCGTGAACAGATTGGTGGAGCAGTGCAAAATCAGCAGTGGCTAAAGCAATTCAGGGGAACGAGCCCAGAGTCAAGCTTTGAACGAGGCAAGGATGTTGATGGGATTACTGGTGCGACCATTTCAGTGGATGCCCTCATCTCAGGACTTAAAAGGATGAGCGTCTACCTTTCACTGATTAAGGGAGATTTAACAAACCATGAGCGTAAATGATATGCGAATAGCAGATTGGCCCAAAGGCTTAAAGCAGGTAACGTTAGCGTTCCTGGTGACCCTGACCATTGGGGTTTCTCTTGGATTGGCTATGGTCTGGATATCGACTTCTGCCACTCCAGATGGAGTTGTTGGTCATTACCGTGGGGATGACCCTACGGTAATAGAGCTCATCCCAGAAAAATATCCCATGCCTGTCAAAGAGCTGCTGATTACCACCCATAACCATATATTAAGTTTTACAATGATATTTGGAGTACTGGGAGTATTGATTCAGTTTAGCAGAAAAGTACCGGATAAGTGGGTCAAATTTCTAAGTGTAGAACCTTTTTTATCGATTGTTTTTACCTTTGGTTCGATGTGGGGGATTCGATTTGTCCATGATGGTTTTGTATGGCTGATGTTTCTGAGTTCCAGTTTCATGTACCTCTCATTTTATACCATGATTTTTATTATCATTCGTGAACTATTACCATTATCTGGTAATAATTTAACTGGAAAAGATAGAAGTTGAGATGAAAGCCATGTTATAGAGTAACCTAAGCTCTAATTCAAACATAAAGAGAGAAAATATCTTCAGGTGTGGCCTTCGGTTATTCTATGGCCTTGGATCTGCGAACTATTACTCTTTACATAGTTACTGCAGTTGTAGTTTCCTCATGTCGCTTTTCCTTCATGTGGCTCTTGGGAGAGGCTTGCAACCCTGGCTATTTTTTCTGGTGCTCCCAGTACGAACAGAATATCATCTTTGCAAAAGGGAAGGTCTACCTTTGGGTTTGAAATTATTTGTGAGTTTCTACGTAGGGCTAAGACGGTGACACCATATGCTTTTCTTAATTCAATTTCGGCTAAACTTTTTCCTACAAAAAGTGATTTCTCAACAATTCTTAAGGTACTGACCTCAACATCAGGAAGCTGAAGATTTAAATCAGAGAGTGTTGATGACTCTCGAGAAATGTTTCTAAACATTTCGTATCCATCGGATCGTATTTCACAAACCAGGGCTTCAATCTCAGTTTTTGGGATAAGATATTTAGCTAAAACCCGAGTGAAGATTTCTACTGATGTCTCAAACTCCTCAGGAATGACCTCATTGGCCCCTAATTCATACAAAGGCTTCATCTCAAGGAGATAACGACTCCGTACAATCAAATGAACCTTGGGATTAAGTCTTCGTACAATTTCGGCTATTCGACGGGTTGATGCAGGATCATTAATGGCCGATACGACTACTCTCGCAGAGTTTATATTTGCATGTTGAAGAACAGCCTCCTGGGTTGAGTCTCCAAAGAAAATGGGTTCTCCTTTTGCCTGTTCACTTCTCACTGTCTCAGGATTCAATTCAATAATGGCATAAGGGATTTTAGAAAGATGAGCTGCTCGAGCAACATTTCTACCATTGACTCCAAACCCGATGATGATAAGGTGGTCTTTCATCGTGTTTACTTTGGCCTCAGGTACGGGTGAAAAACCTAGCTTGAGTTTTTGGGGTAGGGGTAAGCGAAGCATAGCATCAGCAATTCGAGGTGCCATTCCGATAATGAAAGGTGTTGCTGCCATGCTGAGTATTGAAACTGCGAGAAACATTTGGTAAATATCGCCTGATAGTAAACCGTGTTCCACACCGGAACGAGAGAGGATGAAAGAGAATTCGCCAACTTGACTCAGTGCTAAGCCCACTAGGATTGAGGCTCGGAAAGGTAACCCTAACAGCATGATACTGATGCTGGTAAGGGTGAACTTTAGTGCCAAAACGCTAAGGGTGAGTAAAACAATGATGATTGGGTTTTGGAATAAAAAGCCAACATCCAACAGCATGCCAATCGAAACAAAAAAGAAGCTGGTAAAGATATCTCGAAAAGGTATGATATTGCCAAGCGCCTGGTGACTGTACTCAGATTCGGAAATGATCAAACCTGCTAAAAAAGCACCTAGGGCCAAGGATAGCCCGGCTTCAGATGTTAACCAAGCAACTCCCAGGCAAATTACCACTAGACTTAATAAGAAGATTTCTTGGCTACGGGTTTTAGCAACTTGGAATAAAACCCAGGGCACCAGCCATTTAGTACTCACGATAACCAATAGGATGATGCCGAATGCTTTGGCTAACAGTACGAGGACCGTAGCACCCGAATCTCCTGTTACACCTGCTAACATGGGAGTAATAAGGATCATGGGGACAATAATAATATCCTGGAAAATCAAGACGCCGAGTGTGGTACGCCCATGGGGACTATCAACCTCCGCTCTTTTCTGGATGAGTTTCAGTACAATAGCTGTGCTACTCAAAGCCACTAGAAACCCGATAAAGATTGATTGGTTTAAAGCCAAGTCAAACCAGGTGGCGGCAAGGACGGTTGCTAAAAAGGTCAGTGCCACTTGGAGTGATCCGCCCATGAGTACGGCCTTCTTAATTTGCATAAGTCTTTTTAACGAAAACTCTATCCCTATGGTAAAAAGTAATAATACGATACCTATTTCTGCGAGGAGCTCAACTTCATGAATTGCTTTCACCAGGCCAAACCCGTAAGGTCCAACGAAAATTCCTGTTAGCAGAAATCCAACAACTTCTGGAATACGTAGCTTATGACATATTAGTAGAACAACTATGGCAAGCCCAAAAATTATAACAGTATCATTTAGTAGTGGTATATCCATATCCCAACTTCCTATAAAAACCCCTTAGCATATTCCAGTCACATTTTATGAATATTGACTACCAGCTAAGGGACATTATTTTCTTTATCCCGATTGAAATTAACTGATGATAACTTGCTATCACCCGTTTGCCTTATGTCATTCAGAACGAGGTCGGCATTCGTAAGTATTCGTTCCAATTCCTGATCAAAAAATGATGCTGTTGCTTCGTACCAGTTTAGTGGATCTTTTTCCAACACGGAAAAGCTTTTACTTAAAGTCGAAATATATTCTCGTTTTTCTATATCATTCTTGATGAAAATTGGTGGGTAAAGATTATACATGAGCATCCAATTCTTAGCAATCCGTGTTGTCCTTCCGTTGCCGTCGGAGAAGGGGTGGATGCGAATCAGCTCATGATGAAAATAGATCGCTTTAATTATGGGGTGATCAATAAAAGACATATTTCTATATAATTCTGTCATTAAAGTCGGAAGCTCTTTTGGCTCAGGGCAAACAATAGCTCCAATCTGAACAATGGTTTGTCTGAATTTATTGGGATGTTTGGCATGTGCATCTGGTGAAATAATCCGAAATAACTTAAACAATTGAGGCATATTTTTAAAGTTCTCACCTCTATTGATTTCACCAATCACGAACCTAATTGCACTCTCAAGATTCTCTAAGTACTTCGTAACTTCAGCTTTAGTCTGCGCTTCCATTTGAGCATTCTTGATGCTGAGCATTTGCGCCAAATTATTGTTACAGGAAATAAATTTATCCAACAGGTCATCTGCCTTGTGGGTTCGACTGAATGTTATCAACCTATAAATCTGTTTAACTTTTTCATCTATATCAAAAATCTTACTGTTATCTAGTTGGATAAGATTGGGTGGCAATAGGTACATCGCTGGAAGTACTCCACTTAAAGTTATGATTCGAGGAAATAATTTATGCAAAAATCAAGATAGTCCGAGAGTTCCTTTTCAAGATATAGCTGATTCCTAGGCTTGCGTTTGAGGTCAAAGAGGATGAAATGGGAATCGAGTTTTAATATGCTACTCATAGCTTTATTGCTCATACTCAGTCCTGACCATGGACTTGGAAGCTTTGGCTAATGAGGAGGAGAGTTATTGGTGGGCAAGCATCTCAAACCGTGAAGGAGATTTTGGAGGTATCAATACCAGGAATAAAGGGTAGCCCTGCTGACGGGAGGGTTCGATTCATAAAATGAGCCGGTTTTTATTGTCTATGTGAGACGTGATACATGTCAAAAACAAAGAATATGTGATGCATATATTAATACAAGCATAAATAATAAAGGAGCCGAACTATGTTCAAAAAGTTACTAATAACGATTCCCATAATATTAGTTTTAATCGCTTGTGAGGAAGCAACTGATGAAAACCTAACTTTGGCTACATTCAAGCTGCAACTCGGTTCATCGTTGGCGAAGTCTGCAGGAGCTCAGACGACATTTCCCATGGTCGATGAAAGTGGTACCATATTCACAATAACTGAAGCAAGAGTGAATGTCCGCCATATTCAATTTGATCTGCCTGAAAGTTCAGAGGCCGATTCATCTGACAAGCTAAGCTTCGATGGCCCATTCCTGTTTAATCTCACCGCTGGTACAATCACTCCAGATATTGCCAGCTTTACTATTGAGCCAGGTGTTTACAAGCGCATAGATGTCAGGTTTGATGATTCCGAAGCTCTTGATGGGCTGATTCAAGCTGGAGATCCCCTGCTTGATAATACTATGTTAATTAAAGGGACTTTTGATTATGACGGCAATACTGCAAGAAACTTTCAACTCGTCTTAAAATTCAATGAAGACTTAAGGTTTGAAGCGGCTGGAGGAATTGTCGTTGAAGCAGGTCAGACCACAAATATGACGCTTGAACTTGATGTAAACGCATGGCTTGTTGGATTAGATATTACTTCATGTCTTGATGATGGTGAATTAACCCTTGATTCAAATGGTGATCTTATTATTCACGATGACAATCCATCGGATTGCCAGGATATTGAAGGCATTATCAAGGATAATATTAAAAACAACTATGACTTAAAGTAAGTCAGCAGCTTTTTTGTAGGATAGGGGGTCACCAGTTTCTGGTGATCTCTTGTCTTAAGTTTTAATATCGACTTACATTATATGTAAATGTCTCTTTCCACCGTATATACATGAAAACAATATTGTAAATTCCTGAACAAGGGTGAAATTATATCATTACCTAGGAAGGAGGAAGTGTGCCAGTCTCTGCTATTTTAATAACCCTCGCTCTGACATTTTATACAACTGCAACATGGTGGGAGAAGATCAATGGCCGCCTGAAAAAAGCACATTTGCTATTCTTCTGGCTAGGATTGATCTTTGATACATCGGGGACAGGGTTGATGATCAAGAACTCTACTATCATTGGTCTAAACCTCCATTCCTTAACTGGCTATATCGGTATTCTATTAATGCTTATACATACAATATGGGCGACAGTTGTTCTGAATAGAAGAAATGAAACGGCAATAATGAATTTTCACAAGTTGAGCCTGGTAGTGTGGTCACTTTGGATATTTTCATATTTAAACGGAGTCGTTTTAGGATTGAGCCACTAATTTATCAAATGTTGTCAAATTGATAAATCCAAATCATTGTTAGGTCATGTGGCCAAATAGAATATTTAACCCAATTCCTATTAAAATCACGCCACCCAAAATCTCAACCCGTTTTCCCACCACCTCTCCAGCAATGGTACCAATCTTGACAGCCCCTACTGACATTACGAATGTGATAACGCCAATCAATATGCAGGGAATCAAGATTTTCATGTCCAGAACACAAAAACTTAAGCCAACTGCAAGCGCATCAATACTGGTGGCAATACTGAGTGTAATTAAGGTCAAGCCTCTGGAAGGGTCTGTGGACATCCTTTCCTCGTTCGCATCAAGTCCAGAACGGATCATATTTACACCAACTAGGGCCAACAGGGTAAATGCAACCCAATGGTCCCAAGCACTGATGTAATCGACAACTGCAGATCCAAGTAACCATCCGAATACAGGCATCACAGCCTGGAACAGTCCAAAACTGAAGGCAAGTCGGAATATCGCTCTCGGTTTAGTTGCGAATCCAGAAGCTGCTGCAGTCATTGAAACCGCAGCTGCATCCATTGCCAGACCAATTGATAAGATTATTATTTCAAGATACGACATGGAATATGATAAAAATAATTGGTACGAGGAAAAGCAATATTGTAGAAGATTCTAACTAGCGTAATTAGCTCGGTTTAGTCGTGGGCGGCCTTGCTGATAACTACCGCCCACTACCTCAAACATTAGTGAAAGCTTACTTCGTGAACACAGACTACATGACTCGCTTCATGTCAGAATATTCACCACTCACTTCCAGAGTGATGTTCATAACTCCTGCTGTACGATTTCTCCAAAACCAACCATGATGACCATCAAAGGCCGCTTCAAGCATACCTTCATCACCGACCAATGATCCTTTTTTGTAGTTGTGATAGTTGATATTCAAAGTCTGCGAATCACCGTGAGTGTCAAAGTTTGCACGTCCGTTATCTGATTTCCAGACAAAGTTGACCTGCTCACCCTTTTTCATAGCTAGCTTGATCTCGGTAGCTTCATCAGGTCTGAGAGTAACTGTCATTGAATCCTTTCGAAGGTTAGCTTTTACTTTCGGATCAGCCTCTTTAGTTGAGACTACTTCCTTGGTTTTTAGGACAGTAAGCATTTGAGCCTTCGTGGCTTTTTCTGTGGCACGTTCTGTGGCAGCATCTTTGGCCAGGGAGGTCTTGATTTCTCCCATCTTTGATAAGCCAATTAGTTTTCCTATTCCTGTTGGATCAATTCCAAACTCAGCTGGAAGAACTGCAGTGATTAAGATGACTGTTGCTATGGCGATGGCAATGATTGTTGACTTTAGGAGCTGGGCTTTTGATGGAAGATCAGCTTTTGTAGGTAAATTGTTGTTCATGTATTTTGTCCTCAGAAATTTATGAAGTGAAAAAGCCGGTTAGTTGATAGCCGACGAATATGAAACCACCTGCCATTAGAAGTACGTTGGCGTTATAGGCATGATCCAAGAAATTTACTGATCTTCGCCAGTAGCCCATGACAATAAGTATTATTGCAAGCCCCATTATCTGGCCCAATTCGATGCCTACATTAAAGGCGAGGAGGTTGGGAATAAGCCCGTCGGATGACATTTTATAATCCAATATTTTGGTAGCCAAGCCAAAACCATGGAATAGACCAAAGATCAGAGTAGCGATTTTGGTGTTTGGTTGAAAGCCGAACCAGGATTGATATGCCCCCATATTGTCGAGGGCTTTGTACACAATTGAAAACCCTATGATTGCATCGATGATATAGGCATTTACACTTATATCGAAGAGTACCCCAGAAAGTAATGTGACTGAGTGACCAAGAGCAAAAAGTGTTACGTAAATGCTCACGTCTTTCAGCCTGTACAAAAAGAATATGACTCCAAACAAAAAGAGTAAATGGTCATATCCGGTTACCATATGTTTAGCACCAAGATAGATAAAAGGTACAATCATTGTACCTGAACTCTCCTGGATATAGCCTTTATCTCCTTCGGTTACCCCATGAGCATACACATCAGGAGTGCTGGCAAAAAGAAACGCCAATACAGCCAAAACAATCAAAGCGTTGTTTTTGGTTAATGTTCGTTTGAAAAAGTAGTTCATCAATAAAACCTTTTTATAAAGCCCTCGTAAAACGGACGTTAAAATTGGAATAAATAGCTATCTAAAATTAGATGGATGTATAACGATTATGATAAATGAGGAGGTCCACGAATAGTGGAACTTGATGCATGGATATCACTGGGTCGCAGGCGTTCAAACAAATGGACTCTGGACTTAATAATCTGCGGACCATATAAGCTGTGTCCATATAGTTCTATAAATTCATCATTGGAAAAAGATGAGCTAGTTGACTGCGTCCTAGTTATGTGCCAATCAACAGGGTTATCAAATTTATGCCTATGATCATTGGTGTGAGTGGCTTCAACTTCACTGTGGTGATCAGAGATGTGATCAGCATTAGCCTCAACATAGTGAGATCTGACATTGGGGACTGGGGAGAAGGGTTTGTCTGATGACTATTGGTCATTCACGCCCGGCCTTTACGTATCTCTTCGACGTGGTACATTGGCATTAGATGCTAGCACGACGTTTCGAATTCAGGATGTCTTTTCCCAACAAGATGCAATTTCCAGAGGCTGGGAATATAGTCTAGATGGTGCCATGGCAAGACAGCTCCCCCTGTTGGGCTTCAACAATATGGCTCTAGCACCGGTTCTGGAATTAAATCTTCTCGTTGATCAAGCAGATCAATTTTCTTCAGTCGAGGTGAATGACACAGAGTCCGTGGTCTTTATATCGCCAGGATTGAAGTACACTTATGGTTCAATGATCCTGGAATCGATCGTCCAGGTGCCGATCTGGGAAAACATCCCCGTTACCAGTCTAGAAAGGGATACTCGTTGGCGAATAGGATTACGACTCATGTATTAAGCAGTTGCTGACAGTTGTGCATTCTGTCGATCAAAAACCCAGGTTTTTGAGACTGCAAAATAGTGCCTGAATAGTGAGACACCCTTAAATCTTAAGGCAAATCGTTTAATATCAGTCGCCAGGCTTTTCTCTTACCTTGAGATATATACATTGCTCAAAATCAAGCTCAAGTTATTTTACTTTCCAAATTAGTGGGGAAAACACCAATGTCTTTAGCAACAGAGTCCTATGATCGGATCATGGAGAACCTTCATGAAGGACTCTTTTTTGTAAACAAAAACAAGGTCATAACATATTGGAATAAAGCCGCCGAACAATTGTCAGGTTTCCGTGCTGACGAGGTAGTGGGAAAAGCTTGTTCTGACAATATACTTTCTCATGTTGATGTTGATGGCAATAGTCTCTGCGCCAATATGTGCCCCCTCACTGAAACCATGACTGATGGGATACCACGTGATGGGGTTGTCTACATGCACCACAAGAATGGTCATCGATTAGCTGTATCTCACCGCATAAGTATCTTAACCGATCAATCTGACAACATAATTGGTGGAATAGAATTATTTACAGAGAACGGTTTTCAGGCAGAGCTTAATGTGAAGAAATCGAAGGTTACGCAAGTTAGAAGCCTTACTCTTTGCCCCAAATGCAATTCGGAATATACTCAATTAGTTCATCGCAAAAAGCTGGTAAAATTATTGACAAAGAAGAACAAACATATGTGTTTGGATTGTGGGAAACAGTTTTACGCAAAACTCTCTAATAGCTTAGTTGAAAGCAGCATGACCCCAAAAGATTAGTGAGTTGATCATTCCAACCTGCTTTGTTATTTACATTAGCAATATTATGGAAGTGGGTAATATGAAAAACTACAGGTGTCAATAACCGCCGTTTATGAGACAGCAAAATAGTGCCTGAATAATGAGACACCCTTTTTGAGACAATATTAGCTCTAAAAGGGGAGTTCAAAATCTCTCTGTCATAGAGGGTATGTAGTAATCAGTGGTTTTGCCGTGGCGAGATTCCAGCCCCACCGAAAACCCATAAGTGCAAGTATATTAAGTATTTTATCAGAGGCCTTTCTCAGCGATGCCTCCCTCTGTTTTATTCACTGATTTTAGGTCTACACCCGCACAGGCTTAAAGACTCGTGCTTGCATAATCTGCAATTACAAATGCAATACATGCAAATACCTTTGTTTCGCAATCATCGGTAATATCCATAAGTCATTATAAATTAATACATAATAAGCGAATTTCTGTTCTGGCATGAGACTTGAGTAAGAGACTGTACAAGAAATGGGGTCAATCAATGTTAATCGCTGTGATTGCGGTATATTTATTTGTCGGTACTGACGAGGCCGCGAGAGAGACCTATGCCTACCAGCTCAGTCATGTGACTATAAAAACATGATTACTCCCCATGATAATGTGAGCCCTACAGTGCGACTGGATGATGATCTGCAACAACCAGGTAGCGTCAATAGCGCTGATGTATTTATGGTAGATTATAATGAAGCAGTTCAGTTTGGTCGTCGTAATGGTCTTATTTATACTCCTGAACCCTCATGAGCCAAGCTGGAATTTTAATCCATAATTCGCGGGTATTCAGGATTGAAAGAACGAAAAACCGTTGCAAATTATTTTTTATGATCTTTAAGTTAGATTATTCGACACGATTGGGCTGTATCATCAAGCGGTCCCATAATAGCTTCCATATCAAAAAAATTGGTCTATCTTCAAATATTGACTAGCAGTTATAAATCCCAGTCAAAGGGATCAAAGGTGAATTTCAGAATGGGTCGGGTTATATTGTGACTTAATCGGGGGAGAATAGGTGGGTTGTGAGATGAAAAACTTCAACATGCATTTAATTTTTGGTGTCGCATTAATGCTGACCACATCTGCACATTGTCAATGGGAGTATCCAGGTGATGTGACTTTAATAGGCTCAGAGGAAACAGTTTTTGATTGGGAGTCTGATAGTTGTGAATGGGATAATACCCCTGATACCCCACCTCGCGCCTGGCGTGGAGAGGATGGGAATATTAGTTTGACAATTGGCCATTATGTTACGTATAGGATGATTGGACCAGATTTTAATTCATTATCGATCGATTGCTCCGCCCCCATCTCTCAATCTGATTATAATGAAAGTGAACCGGCGCAACACAATGACCATGAATGGCTTTCATCTACCTATACTGAGGATGGTATTACTGTCCATGGAATAGTTCATAATGAATATCATGGGTTCACATCAGAAGAGTGTCCTGATCCCGCGGATTGTGCTTACACTAGTTTAACATATGCCGTCTCAACTAATTCTGGTCTTTCTTTCACCCACCCAACAGCTCCCGATCATGTTGTAATTGCTGTTGATACAGCGACAGCAGGGAACCGCTTTGGAGTTATTGAACCTACAAACATAATCAAACACGAAGGGTACTACTACTTTATAGCGGAAGCTTGGGGAACCGATGTTCAGAGAGCCCCATATGTATTTCGAACTGCTACCATATCCGATCCCCAAAGTTGGCGCGGTTGGGATGGGGAGAATTATAGTGTGCTTCTGGGAAATCCATATTCACAAACTGTTGATTACTCACAACTGACACCTGTAAATAAAAATACACCCTGGGAGGGCAATATTCCCTTCATGCATGGCAGTTTAACCTATAACACATATTTTGAAAAATTTATGCTCATTGGCACCACAGTCAAGGGTTCCCAATGGGGTATTTACTACTCTCTCTCTGAAGATCTAATAAATTGGACGCAACGTATTTTAGTTAGAAGCTTTGATGACGCCAGTGTGGGACAAGGAGATCCTTCTGGGACTTCTGCCCGTGACCATATTTACTATGCAACAATAATTGATCACAACGATACTTCTCGGAATTTTGAGTATTCAGGTCAAACTGTCTTTTTGTATTATATGAGGCGTATATCTCAATCTGCTGCCGGAGCGAACTATCAATATGACCGAAAACTCATACGCCAGGAGATACAATTTAGCAAAAGATTGGTCGATGGTATAGATGTTCACAGGATGGGCGATCAGGAGGATACCTACCCAGGTGATGGCATTGCGAAAACAGCCTCAGGATACTCTAACCTAAGGGCAGCATTAATGGAATCTCGCTACCGGCCGCCATATTACGCCGATTCAGTCATGACCATCAGATTTGATATCACTGTCACGAACCATACTACAACTCCCGCTAGTTACTATCTAGGACCAACTTTTCCAGTGATTATTGATGGGACAACAGATCCTACATATTCTGCCAATTCAAATGACCTGTCGACGGGGATGAACACAGTTTTTGGAGCCGAAATAGCCGGGGAATATGCCGTCATTAATCTGGAAGGCGGAAAGAGCGGAATCCGAGGTGTGAAAGTTACTGCAATCTCAATGGGTTCAGATTCAAATTTTGTGGAAGCTTGTGACGTCGGCTCCATCGATCTGGGAGCAACATCGGGGAATCGGGTTGGTGGAAGTCTGGAACAACGAAACCGCGTAAATAGTATCGTCATTAATGGTACCGGTGATGGGAATAGCATTTTGGGAAATTATATCGGCTGTGATTTAGCGGGGGAAATTAGCGCAGGTAGCTCTCAATCAGGTGTCGGCATAAGAAACGGTGCTACCAACACTGTTATTTCTGGAAATTTGATCTCAGGATCGGGCTTTGCAGGGATTGAAGTATCGGACTCAACCACACAAAACATTACAATATCTGGTAATTGGATTGGGACAAATTCTGCAGGAACTGGTCCACTTGGTAACGCTGCTTCTGGTGTAAGGGTATATAATGATGTAGCGGGACTAATTATTTCCGATAACATTATTAGTGGTAATAATGGTGAGGCAGGCATATTTGCATTTGATATTTCGGATGTCATCATCAGTGGAAACTATATCGGTTGTGCGCCTGATGCCTCCGCCATCGGAAATCTTGCAGATGGTATTTGGCTTACTGGCACTAGCTTTGATAATATTATAGGTGGTCCAAATGGGGGCAATACTATTGCCAATAATGGAGGGTCGGGTATTAGTCTTCTGGTTCTAACGGGCAATGGAAATAGTATTCTTGGTAATTCAATCTTCAACAATGTCAACCAAGGCATAGGGAATCTGACACATGTTTCAGTTTCTACACCAAATCTGAATTCGGCCATTATCAATTTAGCTGTTGATAGTGTTACTGTTTCAGGAAGCTACACCAATTCTGATATCGGGATTCAGCGGGTCGAATTTTTTGGAAACTCCAGCTGTGATGGTTCAGGGGCTGGGGAAGGGGAGACCTATTTAGGATTCACTACTCTTCTTCCCGATTCTAATGGCTCAGGGCAGTTTAGCACAACCCAAGCTGCCAGCTTGTCATCTGGTGAATATCTCACGGCAACACTGACGAATGGAGATGGTAGTAGTTCAGGTTTTAGCAATTGTCGGGTGACATTTATGGATGCGGAGTCGCCCCAGATTAGCGTTTCCAGTGAGACTGTAGAATTCACATTTGCGAGTAATGAGTCACCACTTGGCACCGAAAATATTGTACTCTACAACAGCGGGCTATATGCTATGGAATGGTCCTATATTAGCAATGTTGATTGGCTACTTCTAGAGCCCTCATCCGGAAGCATCAATCCATCAGACTCTGCCATTGTTAGTATAAGTGTAAATGGATCAGAATTGGGTGTAGGGGCTCACTCAAGAACCATAAATATAACCTCAAATGCCGGGAACGAACCGAGTCTGGAATTACAGGTATCATTAGTTTGGGGGAGTACTGCTGGCGAACCAGATCTTACCATTCTACCCAATCCAGTGGAATTAAGCTACCAGGTCTCTTCAACTATTGTCAATCATGAAGAGAATCTTTCCATTACCAATAATGGTGCAGAGTCTGTGAACTGGTTTGCCACGAGTAATCAGGGCTGGTTGCATTCGCTTACGCCGTCAAACGGATCAATTCTTCCAGATGGCACACTAGATTTTGGTTTTTCAATCAGGGTTGATCAAAACCTTTCAGTAGGTACACATACTGCCTACTTGGTTCTCCATGCATCTCATCCAAATGGAGAAAATTATCCTCAGGAGATAATAGTCACCGTGACAATTGGTGAGTCAGGTCCCAACCAGCCACCGATCGCTGAGGATCTAAATCTCATGACGGATATGGGAATACCAGTTTCCTTTGAATTGCTCGCTATGGACCCTGACGGAGACCTGCTCTCATTTAATATCACGACCTTACCTCAAGACGGTTCGTTGCCTGGGGATCCACCTAATTTGACCTACACTCCTGATCCGGGGTTCAGCGGCTTAGACTCATTTGTTTTTACTGTCACAGATGGAGAATTTTCAGACACCGGTGCAGTGTATATCATGGTGAATGCAGTCAATTTTCCTCCAAACGCCTTCAACCAAATCAGTCCAAACGAAAATATTGTTCTCTCACTTAGACAGGAGGCGGTCATTAGTGAAATGAGTTACTATTGGTCTTCAGCCAGTGATGATGATAGTGATTCAATCACATATTTGTTAGAATTATTTGCCCCAGGTCTTGAACCATTAGCATTTTCTACAAATGACACGGTCAATGTCATAGACTGGACTGCGCTAAATAATTTACTTTTGTCTATTGTCACTGATACCTCACGACTCACCTGGTCTGTAATCGCTACAGATGGGTTAGACACAACCACGGCTTCGAATGGACCGATTGATTTGCAAGTTGTGAAGTGGAATATTCAATTAAGTGAACCTGAATTAATTGGTAACGACGGTACAAATTTATGGTTCCCTGGTGATACAACGCAGATCATGGTCACAGTGAGTAATTCTGCACCAATAGCTCTGGAAACCCCACTATCATTTAATATCTCTACCACATCGGATGGAATAGAATTCCTCACCGCCGAAGTTAATGTTGACTCACTCGGGGCATCTGGAACAGAGGACGTCTTTTTCGAGTTAATTATCGCACCTAGCGTCCCCAGTAATATGGAAATTAACTTCGCCCTTGATGTGGCTACAGCTCATTGTCAGAGTTACTCATTACCAATTTGTATCGACCCAATAACTCTGGATTTTTCCGCCCTGGTTAGTGAAATACCCCCAACTGGGATATATGGAAGACAACTACCTAAGGAACTTGTCCTCTCGCCTGCCTTTCCAAACCCATTTAATCCTAGCACTACAATACGTTATGGAATACCTGATTATTCATATGTTTCGTTGGAAATCTATGACCTACGAGGAAATATTGTGAGGACACTTGAATCCGGACAACAAACCGCAGGCTGGTACAATGTGGTCTGGAATGGACAATCTGCAGAAGGAAGAACCATTAGCACAGGGATCTACTTTGCTAGGCTTATAGCAGGTGATAATAGTCAGGTTCTCAAGTTGTTGTACCTGAAATAAGGAAGTACTTCCGATAGAAAGTAAAAGAGAGTAGTACACGATATTCAATGCCCCTGACCAAACTCAGGGGTTTTTTAAACATGGACACTTTTTGGACACTCGTCCCTGTAACTGACTGATATATAGAGCGAAGCAGGGGACTGAAAATCCCCTTGTCAGTCATTCAAAAGTCTCCATCCCCAATTGCACATAGTTCAGATTATAATCCCAGGTTTATGAGACTCCACAAACTCCCAATTTGAATCCGATACGTATTTGAGACGATTTCTCTATATAGGAACGGAAATTCTCGCTGGCATGTAGGGGGAGTAGGTATATAGAAACGGTACTAGGGCTACGTTTAGAGGCCCCAGGTGTCTCAATAACCACCGTTTATGAGACTGCAAAATAGTGCCTGAATAATGAGACATCCTTTTTGAGACAGATCTTCTATGCTGAAATCTCAAGAACGTGTCGTCGAAATGAGAAAATAGCAACACGTTCTGAAAACATGTCGCAGCGAACGACATGTTCCACTTGCGAGATATTATCATTTAGCTCATCACATATTTTAATATAGCCGAAGCCTGTATTTTCAATTAGCCGAAATTACTACCGTTATTACATATCTATGGTATCGACATGTAATCAGGACATATCTAAATATGGTTAAATTATAGATACGATACAAAGTGGGTAATAACGAGATAGGAGGGTTAAAGTCCCTTGTGTTTCATCACATTTAATGCTTTCCATTTGAGTGATGGATGTGATTCAATCCGCTGCCGAAGGACTGGGTCTGAGGTCAAAATACTGCCATCGATCTTCCCCTGATCCAAGATAAGATCGAGGAACTCTTGTTCGCTTTCACTGAAGGGAAGTAGAGAATTCATTCCATGTTTACAATCGTTAACGAGCGAGTTGCCATATTCCCTGGGTGTCCCTATGGTTTTCGTAACCTCATTACCTAGTGTTGGTATCAATTGACTATTTATATCACCCGTGTTAAATCCAATATCATCAATATTGAT